>JAEEGG010003100.1_pt1 | contig 41762 bp, 28 predicted proteins | sample 9134161 | NCBI WGS metagenome assembly JAEEGG01 (sample SAMN16246543, study PRJNA631951) | gut metagenome | biome: gut microbiome; feature: rumen; material: CR-attached | host: Bos | place: Iran: Karaj | collected 2018-10 | reverse complement strand
GGTTGCCACCTGCGTCGACGCAATAGGAGTATCTGCAGCGGTAGTTGCAGCTGTCGGCGTCTTCGAACATAGGATCGACAGAGGTGTTGCCCATGCCAACGGTGAAAGCGGGCTTCGTGTCGTTGTATTCCAGGCTCGCCGAGTTCAGCGAGTCTTCCTCGAATTTGAAATTGGCGACCGCACCGTCAAAAGCCGTATTTCCCCAAATGATGTTGTTGCGGAGCACGACGCCAGTTCCCTTTACCCATAGACCCCTGGCGTCGGAATCACCGCTGTAATGCCCGTTTCCGGCTATCGTGCAGCTCTCGACCGTACCGCCAACAGCGGACACTCCGGAACCATTCCGGTGGGCGACATTGTCCGCTATGAGGCATCCGCGCAGAGCGCCGCCTGAAATGTAAACCGTTCCGCCAGCCTTGTCGTTGGGATTGCAGGCATAGGAGACGGCGTTGGAAACGATCACGCAGTTCTCCACAAGACCGCCAGTCATGTATATCGCCTCGCCGGCTCCGAGGTTTCCGGATGAATTGTATGCCTCGCACTTGGTGATCGTGCAACCGCGCACAACGCCGCTTCCGGACAGATTCACACCGCCGCCGTGACATTTTCCGTTCCACGTCTTGATCTTGGAGATGACGCAGTCTACGAGCAGGCCGGAGTTCATGCTGACGCCGCTTCCTGGCCCGTATCCGCTCGCACCCGTCGCGGCTTCTCTCGCCGTAATCGTAAGGTTCGAGACGACCGTATCAGGTGAATCTTCAATCTTGATGACATTGTGGAGCCCGTCCGCCGCCGTCTGCGTGACAATGGAAAGCTCGACATCCTCCGCTCCGGAACCGCCGCCCACGAGAGAAACGCCGTTGGAGATTGTGATCGTTCTGATGATCTTGTACGAACCAGGAGAGAGCGTCACCGAACCGTCCTGCGCCGTGTCGATCGCGGACTGGATGGCTGACGTGTCCGTTTCGGCGTCGCCCGACGGGGACAAGGTAGTCGCCGTCGCCGTTGCGGCGAAGGCGGTGAATGCAAGCGCGGAAAACACTGTTTTCTTCATAGGCATCTCCTTTTTCACTGTTGCGACGGTAAAATGATATCAAATTTCACGTCGCCGAACAATTATACGAGAGTATACCCCTCCCGAGCGCGGCGAAGTCAGTCCCCGGACCGGAGTACCATAAAGCCGCTGTCGGCGTTCGCGGGGATCGGAGCGAGTATCTTCGTGCCGTCGGCGCTCACGTCGAGGTCTGCCTTGCGGAACTTTACCGGACTCCACGTCGCCGCCGTAAGGTCTCCGTTCGTGCAGACGCTGATTCCGAGCAACGCCGTTCCGTCCGCGACTTCTAGCGTCGCCGCATGCGCGGCCTCGAGCTCGGTGCGCGAGACGACAACCGATCCTTCTGGAACACCGGACATCCCGAGCCCGCCGAAGAGCTTTCTGTACTGTCCAACGTTCATGCCGTTCACCGTCGCCGTGTCGGAAAGCCCCGCCAGGGCGTTCTGTCCGATCACCACGCCGTCGCCAATCGTCACGCTCTTTACCGCCGAGGGATCCCACGGCAGATCTGCCGCGGATGCAAAATCGTCCATCGGCCCCGTTCCGTCGATGGAGAGCGTTCCGTCCGCGTTCAGCGCGGCGACCACCGAATCCCCGACAGGCCAGATGCCTGCGCTCGCCGTGCGGAATAGCCATGTGTTCGGTCCGTCGGACGCAAGCGTGACGACATTCGAGCTGTACTCCGCGCCGGTGAAGAGCTCGCGGACCTTCACCACGTCGGCGGGGAATGTAATCGTGTGCGTGCCGTTTGTTCCCGTGTGGTACATGTAGACGTCGCCATGACGGCGGATGTAGCTTCCCGGGGCAACATACTGGCGCACGCCGGCCGTCTTAAGAATCGCCGCATACAGCTTAGGGCCCCATCCATCGCTCGCCCCAGCCGGCATAGCAAGCACTATCATGCTGCGCCCCCCTTCGGCGAGCGTCTTCAGATAGTAGAAGTTCCTGCTGCCGCCGACGTCAAAATAGTATCTCGTCGCGCTGGAATCATTACAGGCGATGCCCGGACACCGCGCGACGCCGCTAGCGGTCACGCCAGTGAGCGCGGACATCGCCGCGTCGTCGAAGCCGTTGTCCGTCACGCCGCCGGCAGGGCCGATCCAGATCGCGGTCATGCCGGGCCTGCGCGTGCGCTGGACGAGCGCCGCGCGCTCGTCGTGCGTCAGGTAGAACGCGTTGAGGAACATCACGAACTTGTAGTCGCGTGGATTGGCGATGTAGTCCTCGAGCGACAGGAGGTCGAACGGAATGCCGGTGCGATTCAGGTAGAGGAGCGAGGTCTGGTAGAGGTTCCACGTGAATGGCGAGCCATCGCCGCCGTCGCGGCGAATGGCCTCGCGGGAGCTGAACACCACCGCCAGCTCGTTGCCGGACTCCGACGCAGCGCCCCCCGCCTTCGCGAGCGCGGCCCTCGAATCTTCGATCGCGCGGAAAACGGCCGGATCGTCGAAGGCGTGCGGACGCTTCCCCGAGCTTGTTATCGGATCGTTCAGCTGCAGGCCGCCGCCGTCGAAGAACTGGTTGAACCAGTTGCGGCGCATGCACATCTCCGTCTCGCGCGACGTCTCCGTGCACATGGAGCGGCCGTCGTTCTGGCTCTGCAGCCAGTCGCGGATGTGGTGGAAGCGGCTGTCGTCCTCGAGGAGCGCAAGCTTGCCGTAGCGGCGAAAGAGCGACGGAATCGTCCTCGTCACATAGCTGCCGCCGGCGCGACGTCCGTCCTTGCTGTAGTACGCGGGACACGAGAGGATGTCCACGTTCGGACTCGACAGGACCTTGTCGAGGAGGGACGTCGCCCCTTCCGGCGGATGGTCGTCGTAGAGATAGCCGTAGTAGGCGCCGACAAGGCGTCCCGGGAACGCCTTTTTCGCCGCATCCGCCATCTCAAGGAGGAAGTCGGCCATCGTGTTGATGAGGCAGTCGTAGTAGTCCAGGACAAGTTGGTCCTCCGCCGGGTCGAGAAGATCTCCGTTTCTCTTGGAAACCCCGCCTGGATCTTCGTGCCTCCGCGCCGAGAGCGGCGGTATCTGCGCGTTGTCGATGTTGCGCTTCGCCTTCATGTAGGCGCGGAACTTCTCCTGCATGCGCTGTCCATTGTCGGGTCCGTGGTACATTCCGAAGTAGCACCATTCCGTGTAGGTGCCGTAGCTCAGGCGGAAGCAGACGAGGCGCTTGCGCCACGGCTGGGTCTCGACGTATTCGCCGAGCTTCTTAATCATGTCGACCACCTTCGCGCGGAACAATTCACTCGCGGGCGATGGGCGAAGCGGGCGTTCCCGGAACTCGTCGCTTGCAGACGGGTCAGGATCGCCGGCCTCGTATCCGACCCGCTCGGTCATGTTGGTCTGGATCCAGAACTGCATAATGAAGCGAGGCGAGATGACCACGTAGGCGTCCGGATTGATCTCAAGAATCCGTCGCACCTTGTTGCTGACGCTTGAGAAGTTGTAGGAGCCGTCGCTTCTGCAGAAGTTCTCGGCGAAGAAATTGACCTGGACGATGTCGAACCCGACTTTCGACAAACGGACGATCGCGCTTTCGTTGTAGGAGTCGCCGGTCTGGCAGATGTTGAAGATCGGGTCATGGAGCTTGCCGTTGAGCTCGACGTAAGGCGAGTGTCCGCGGTACACGATGCGCGCTACTGGATCGGGCTCCTGCTCGAGCCCCGCCCACGCAGTTTCGAATGCCTTCCTCGCGGCAATCCGCACATTGTCCTCCGGCGTCAGGCACAGCTGGACGCGCCAGCTTTCAAAGCGCGAGGCCCACGGCTCCTGGAGTATGTCGCCGACGCTTCTCACCCGCGGCCATGACGAATCGTTGAACCCCGGCTGCTCCCATCCACTCGCGGGGGCGCTCACAGTGCCTACGACCGACGTGCAGCTGTGCACATACGACTTGGCGCCGTCGCCGTCCGTGCACTCAAGCGTGTAGAGCATGGCCGACTTGTCCGTAACATTGGTGAGCGCGACGGCAATCGTGTTCCTTCCAGCGACAAGGTACGACGTAACGGTGCGGTGTCCGGCGAGAGCATGTCCGTTCACGTACACCTCGCCCTTGTCGTCGAGAAGGCTGGTGAGCATCGCCTGCGCAGGCTTCGCATCCAGGCTGAACGTGTGGCGGTAGTACGACACGCCGCCGTTGGCGGGGTTGCCGTCCGAAGCCCACACGAACTTCGACTCGCTAACGCCACCGCCGGGGGCCTCTAGGACCTCGGGGACGAATTCGTATTCGTAGTCCGAATCATCGCCCCTCACCGATGCTGACGAGAGGATGGCAATGGCCCAAAGCCCCAACAGAGTTATACGGCGGGATTTCACACGGGAATTCATATTCGTTGGCTCAGTTTGTTTCACTTGCCACATTGTAGCAAACATGCCCCGGCGTGGCAATTATACGAAAGTATCTTTCGCCGTCAGGGATTCGGCGGCTCGGCCTTGAAAAGCCAGGTGCTAGGTCCGTCGGTCTCAAGCGTGAACACGCTGGACGTGAACTCCCTGCCGGTGAAGAGCTCCCGCACGCGCGAAACATCCCTGGGAAGGCGGATTGTGTGCGAGCCCGGCGTCCCCGTGTGGAACATGAAGACGCTCCCGTGCCGGCGGAAGTAGCTTCCCGGCTCCGCATAGAACCAGGCGCCTGCCTCGCGCAGCACTGCAACGTAGTCCTCCAGCGCCGGAGGAGCATCCGGCACGATGATGCTGCGCGCGCCGCCGGCGAGCGTCTTCAAGTGGAAGCGAATGTTCTTGGCGGTGAAGACCCCGGCGTCCGCATCCGTGCAGACGATGTTCGGACGCCGCGCCGCGCCCTTGGCGGACACGCCGGTGAGCGCGGACATCGCCGCGTCGTCGAAGCCGTTGTCCGTCACGCCGCCCGCAGGCCCGACCCACACCGCCGTCATGCCTGGCCGCCTCGTAAGCCTGACGAGCGCCGCGCGCTCGCTGTCGGACAGATAGAACGCATTCAGGAAGAGGACAGTCCTGTATCCTCCGGGGTTCGCCAGGTAGTCCTCCAGCGAGAGAAGATCGAACGAGACTCCAGCGCGGTACAGAAAGGCAAGAGAGGTCTGGTAGAGGTTCCAGGTGAAAAACGAACCCTTTCCTCCGTCGCGGCGCAGGGCCTCGCGAGGGCTGAACACTACCGCGAGTCGGTTGCCGGACTTCTGCGCCGGCTCCCCGGCCTTTTCGAGCGCCGCCCTGGAATCGGCGATTGCCTTGAAGACCACGGGGTCGTCGAAGGCGTGCGGACGCTTCCCCGAACTGGTTATCGGATCGTTGAGCTGAAGACCTCCTCCGTCGAAGAACTGGTTGAGCCAGTTGCGCCGCATGTTCATCTCCGTCTCGCGCGGAGACGCCGTGCACAGTCCGAGCCCGTCGTTGTTGCTCTTGAGCCAGTCCCTTACGTGGTGGAAGCGGCTGTCGTCCTCCATGAGCGTCAGCTTGCGGTGGCGGCGGAACGTCGCCGGAATCGTCCGCCGCAGATAGCCGCCTCCCGCGCGGCGCGTGGAGCTGCTGTAGTTCGGCGGATCGGAGAGGAAGTCTATGTCCGGACTCGCCAGGACCTTGTCAAGCAGCGCGTTCGCCCCTTCGGGCGGATGAGTGGAGAACACGTACCCGTAGTATGCGCCGACAAGCCGTCCGGGCAGGGCTCTCTTCGCCTCGCGCGCCATGTCGAGCAGAAGGTCCGCCATGGAGTTGGCAAGGCAGTCGTAGTAGTCGAGCACGAGCTGGTCCTCGGCAGGGTCGAGGAGATCGCCGTTGAGGTTGACCTTCTTCGGGTCCGCGTTCTCGTGGCGCCTCATCCCGAGCGACGGCACCTTCGCGCCGTCAACGCCGCGCTTCGCCTTCATGTAAGCGCGGAACTTCTCCTGCATCCGAAGCCCCGTGTCCGGTGCCTCGTACATCGCGAAGCAGTGCCACTCCGTGTAGATGCCGTAGCACGGACGGAATCCGACCATCCGCTTCCCCCACGGCTGCGAGCCGACATGCGCGCCTAGCTCCCCGATGATCCGCAGCGCAAGCGCGCGGAACTTTGCGCTTGCGGACGACGGACGTAGAACGCGGTACCGAAGCTCGTCCGAGGCGGACGGATCGGCCGCGCCAGTCGCGTAGCCAACCTGCTCGTCAGGATGCGCCGCTGCCCAGTCGTGCATCGTGAACCTGAGGGATACGATCACATATGCGTCCGGGACGAGCTGCAGGAGCCGCCCCACGGCCCTGTCCATCGAAGAGAAATCGCACGGAACGCCGTCTCCCCTGTAGAAAGTGTCCGCGACGAAATTGAGCTGGACGATCTTGATGCCCGCCTTAGCGCATCTTACGACGGCGCTTTCGTTGTATGGGTCCCCCATCCTGCCTATGTTGACTAGCGGGTCCATGAGCTTCCCGTTCAGCTCGATGAACGGACGGCGTCCGCGGTAGACGACGCGTGCGGAAGGCGATTGCTCGTTCGCAATCCTCGCCCACGCGTTGCTCAGCGCGTCCGCACCGTCCGCAGAACTCCCGACGACCTCGGGCGCAAATTCGTACACATAGTCCGAGCCGTCGCCCAATGCGGACGGCGCCGCGAAGAACGACAAGGACAGGACACCAAGAATGAAAACGCGGATGGAAGCATTCATTTGAAGACTGCCCTTACCGTTTCTATGTGGATTTTTCAGGGAATCGCCGCAGGGCACGCAACGCGGAAGCCGTAGTTGGGATAGTCGACATTCGGTGCGAACCCGTCGCGTTCAGCGCACCGGCAGTTGGTAGCACCGTTCATCCAGCAGCCGCCGCGCGCCACGCGATTCTCGCCTTCTATTGGGCCAGTCAGGGCGGCAGGTCCAGTCGGCGCTTCAGCCTGATACCAGTCAAGGCACCATTCCCACACATTCCCGAGCATATCGTAGATGCCCCAGTTGTTCGGCTGGTAGGAGCCAACCTTGGGCGTGGCGTATTCCGTCGTGCAGTTATTCGGCGGCTGAGACCCTACTTCTTTCCCTTGATTGTCATCCCATGTCCATATCAAACCACCGTTTTTGGCATATCGGGCTAGTGAATTCAGTCTCTCAGATGTGTCGGCATTTGCTTCTAGGTCCATGCCGTTGAAAAGCGCCGTTCCGCTGCCAGCGCGACAGGCGAACTCCCACTGCACCTCCGTCGGGAGGTCAAAGCGCCCAACCCCTGTAAACGCGCGGAGTAAACCGAAAAACGTGTCGCTCTTGACCGTGCTTCCAGTGGTCGGCCAGTTGATGTTTTCCGACTCATTCGTCGACCCGCGTAGCTGGTTGTACGAAACGTGCTCAACCGTGCGCGTCGCATAGCAGTCTAGATTATGCCTATAGTTAGACGGTGTCTTATTATAAGAGGTTGTACCACTATTCATTATCAGCTCATACTGCCGCTGCGTGACGGGATATACACCAATGTAGTAGTCGTCAGGGATTGTGATCAAACGCGGTTTTTCGCGGTCCGCCTTCCGGCCGATCTCGGTCGTGGGCGAGCCCATGCGCCATGTGACGTTGGCTGCGGGGCACTTGCGTACAACGAGGTATTCGGTCTTGTAGAGGTCGTTCGTGACGCCGCCTGGAATCGACTCCTTGCAGGCGTAGAACGCTACGGAATTGGGAACCGTCAGCGAGGCGACCATGTAGTCCGGCGGTGCGCTTTTCGCCCATGCCGTAACCACCGCCTTTGCATTCAGCTTCAGCGCGTTCTCGGGCCACGCCTCGCGCGGCTTCCAGGTCATGGTGCGCGAACCCGGCTCGACGAGCTTGTTCACGTCGCCAGAGAAGTGGGTGAGGTGTTCGCCGCCAATCGACGCCCAGGCGCCTCCGGTTGCGTTCGTCTGGATGTCTACCGTGACGATGCCCGCCTCGTCGGAGAGAGTGTAGTTGATCGTCACGGTGTAGCCTTCCTGCGTCATCGTAACGTCGCTTACGACCGGAGTGGCGACGGAGAAGAGGGAGGCGAAGGCCGCCGAAAGTGCAATGGTAGATTTTCTCATGATGGTTCTCCTTTTGTTCTCGGTGACGTTACTTTATGACTATGACCATGCCGTATGGGCCAAAGTGCAAAATCCCTTGTGCCCAGGCACACGACCAGTATTTGTCAATGCCAAGGACTGCGCTCTCGGCCGACGCAGGCGCGACGGACGTGTGCGTTTCTGGTGTATAGACCCACGAAGAACCATCCCATTGGTCTCCGTCCGCAACCGCGCCGCCCAGCGCTAGTGCTCCAGCCAGTGCAATCAGTATTCTTCGCATATAAACTCCTTCCCTTTGAGATTACACACGTAGTTTAGCAGATTGAACGCCTCTGAGCAAGTATCCTTTCGTATACCCGCCTTCGCATGACCGCGGACTACAAATTATCCGCGGCGCTCGTCGCCTCGACGCCAAGGTCGGTCTCCTCGAGCGGCGTGTCGGACGCATTGACGCCCTTCGTCGAGTCGAGCACGGTGACGCCCGGCCGGATGTCGCGGACGACGCGATAGGTGCCGTCGGGCGCAATCGCGCGCAGGCGGAACGGACGGTCCGTCGCGACCTTGATCTTGAAGTTCATCTGCGCCGCGTCGACATCGGCCTCGAGCGACAGACTGCCGCCGTTGAACGGGAGGTCCGTCACCCCCTGCCGCCCAGGATGGGAGAGATGCCAGTCGACGCGCCTGTCGATCGCGTTGACGTCGAGACCGATGACGTCCTCGACGAACATGACGATAGGACCGAGCCCGCCCCAGCCAACGAAGTCCTTCCGCGCGTAGGCGCCTACCTTGTCCGTCGACGGCGCCGCGAGCTCCGGCGAGTAGCACTCCCAGATCGTGCCGCCATGCTCCTTCGACTCGAAGACGGCGAGCATGTTGTCGAGATGGCGCTCGGCGATGCGGCGCGCGAGCGTCCGGTAGCCGTTCGCCCGAAGGCCGCACGCGACCATGTACTGCACGGGCGGCCAGACGCCGCCAAGCCAGTAGCGTCCGAGGGGGCTGTAGTTCGGGTCGTCCGCGGAAAGCGACGCGACCCCGTTCGGCGCGCCGAACGACCCGGGGTCCTCGAGATGGCATACGAGCGCCGCGGCGCGCTCGGCCGTCGCAACGCCGGAGACGAGCGCCCAGAAGGCCGCCGCGGACTTGGTGGCCAGCTTGTTGTTCGTCTCGATGTAGACGTCGTAGTAGAACTGCCCGCGCTCGCTCCACATGATGTCGTTGATCTTCTCGGCAAGGTCTTCCGCCTCGCGCTCCCACGCCGCGGACTCCCCGGCCTTGCCGACGAGAGGGGCTATCTTCGCAAGACAGCGCGCGTGCAGGACCTGCTGGCACGAAAGGTCGACGAAGCAGACATCGCTGCCCTTCTGGTGCTCAGAAAAGTAGCCGGAGCGCGGCGAGTTGTCCATGCCGGACGAGCCCGTGTCCTCGAACCAGTAGAGTCCGTTGGAGGGACGCGTCCGGTTGGCCTTGAGCCACCTGAAGTACTTCGAGCAGACCTCGTACGCGCGCGGCAGACGCGAAAGATCGCCTGTCCTGCGCGCGTAGAGCCATTCGCACCAGGCGTAGAGCGGCGGATTGATCCGTCCGGGCCAGGTGGGCTTGCGCGTCGCGTAGGTGTAGGCCATCGAAATGTACCCATCCTCGCCTTGCATCGAGTAGAGGTTGTCGAGATTGCCGAGTCCGTCGACGCCCTTCGGCGTCAGCCCGGCGTAGAGCGCCATGTAGCAGCTGTCCCACTGCCAGATGACGCCGAACCCCGGCATGCAGGTCATCTGCGGCTTCCAGCCGGACCCCAAGTCCTCCATGTTGCGGCGGGCCAGCTCTACGGCCTTGGCATTGAGCTTATCCCAGCCGGGACGATCCTCCAGAAACGCACCTCCGTGCGCGGCAAGCGCAACAGCGGCGAGCGACGGCAGCAGCTGTCGGATTCCCATGGCGTTCGCCCTCACTTCCCGGTGAGCTTGCCGAGCAGCCACTCGCGGCGGAGGGCGTCGATCTCGTGGTCGAGCCCGATCCAGACCTTCGCGCCCTTCTCGTACACCTCGTTGACCTCGTCGTCGCTCATGTCGGGCTTCACCTTCGCCGCCTGCGCCTTGAGTTCCGCCTCGAGCGGCTTCAGGCACTCCTCGTAGAACTCCGGATCGCCCACCACCGGATCGCCCCAGCGGTCGAACGCGGAAAGCGCACCGTGCCCCGAACGGCTCCACGCCTTGCACGTGTCGTAGACGAGGCGGCGGCGGATCGCCGCGAGCTCGTCCGGCTTCAGGTCGAACACGAGCCGACCCCAGCTCGACGATTCGTGCACGCCCTGCGAGCCGCCCCAGGAATGTCCGTCCGCAAGGCACTCGAAGCGCCACTCCGTGCCAGACGCGGCGGGAAGCTTCTGGTAGAACGCGGACCACGGAAGCGTCACCATGAGCACGTAGTCTCCGTCCGTGAACGCAGTCTCCTGGCGGAGCGAGAACGGACTCCTCGCGTCGTCGTACTCCACTCTCTGGGCATAGGCGCTTGAATATGCCGTGTAGAACACAAACCCGATGCCCTCCTTCGGCGAGGAGCTGAAGCAGATGTACGGCTCGCCCGCGCCCGGCGCGAAATAGCACTCCGTGCCGATGCCGCCCGCAAAGCCGTTCTCCACGGCGCGCGCATTCGCGTCCGCAACGCGCATGACGATCTTGAGCCCCTCCACGTCGCAGAACGACGAGACCTCCATGCGCGCATCCTTTGAATCGAGCGCCGTCTTCTCGATCTCAGTGCGCCCCGTCGCGACGTCCGTCTCGAGGCTGTCGAGCTCGCCGCACATCTTTACGTCGACGTAGGACTTCTCAAGCGAGTCCGCCACTCCGCGCCAGGCGGCGATCGAACTCACCGGACTGTCGAAGTACTTCACGGCGTAGCGGCGTTCCGGCGCCTCCTTGAAGAGCGCGCGGTATGCCGCGCTGTATCGCTCGCACTCCTCGTTGCGCTGGAGGTTGAGCGTCCACTGCGCGGCGATCTGAAGCGCCTGCGCATACTCCTTGATGTCGAGATTCGCCGCCTTCGCGACGGGAATGAGATCCTTCCCCTCGGCGAGCGCCTTGAGCATCTCGAATCGGACGCGGTCGAACGGCTTTACTGACGGCTTCTGCGACGCCGCGTCCTTCGCCAGGAATTCGTCCGCCTTCTTCGCGACCTCTCCGCCGCGGCCCGTGGCGACGAGCGAGAAGAGGTAGCCGCGGTACCGGCCCGGATCCTGGAACCAGGGGAGGGTCGGGAACGCCTCCGCGATTTTCGCGAAGAGCGCCCAGTCCCCGAAACGGTAGACGTTGGAGAACTCGCCGACGACCTTCCCGTCAACAAAGCCGGCGTAGTCGAGTCCGCGAGCGATCTCCCTCGCGCGGTCTCCGCGTTCGGACTTGTCGGCGCCGAAGTAGCGTATCAGTATCTCGCGGCGGCGAGGCGCGGGGTTGTTCGCATCGGAGACGTAGGCGAACGCGTCGTCCGCCGACTCCTCCGCGCGCCCCGAGGCGCAGTACCACGAAAGGCGCGGATACGGATCGTCGAGTCCCTTCCATGCCGCGACGATGTCCGCATCGTTGCACCAGTCAACGGCGAGATTCGCCAGAGCCTTCGCCGCCTCGCCGGAGCTAAACGCCGCCGCCCTGCGATACGCCGCCTTCGCGTCCTCGTAGCGGTCCGCCCATCTGAACGCATCCGCGACAAGACAGTGCGCCTTGAAAAGATCACCAGGCTTAAGTCCTTCGAGGGCAGTCGCCTTCTCCGCCGTCGCGAGCGACGCGGCGTAGTCCCTCGCCCCGGCCTGCAGGCGGGCAAGCGCGCGGAGGAACTCGATCTTTTCGCCGGGCGGGCAGTCCGCGGCGGATATCTCGCGTTCGCAGACTGCGGGGACGCGTCCGTCGGACCACTCCTTGTCCCACCTGCCAAGCCTGGTCCATCCCGGCGTCGCGCAGAAGGAGAGTATCTTCCTGTCGATGTGGACGCGAAGCGCCGCGTTCGTACGAGCGTCGTCGGACGCGACGCGCCCTTCGAGGAATTCGACGATGTCGCGATAGCTCGCGTTCGCCTTCTGCCGCGCGTCGATCTCCGCATCGATCTCCTTGCGCTGATCCTGCGCCGCGGAAACCTGCGCGGCAAACGTGCCGGCGAGCACTACCACGGAGAGCATGGACCTGAAAACCGTTGATTCGAATTTCATAGCTTTCGTTCCTTCCTCTCTGTCACTTGGCCTCGAACGCGAGGAGTTTCTGAATGTGGTTGATCATCTCGTAGCGGAACGCCGCGAGGTCGAAGTCGTCGCCCTTCGCGTCCGCGAGGAGCTTGAGCGCGATGCGCGCGGCGTAGCGCGCCTTCGTCGGCCCGTCCTTTATAAGCCTCAGCGCAGTCGTCTTCAGGAGCGTCGCGTAGCGTATGTCGTCTATCGCCTCGCGGAAGCCCTCCCACGCAAGCGTGTCTACGCACCCGTTGCCGGATCCGTAGACGAAGTTCATCGGGCGGTAGAGCCCCATCTCGATGTCGTTCCAGCCCTGGAGGTGGTGCGCGTAGTTGTAGTTGCATCCGTGTCCCGCGAGGTACGGGCCCATCCCGTACTGCCTGCGGGCAAACGCGGGGTTCTCCGCCCCGACGTGCTGCGAGGCATACCATCCCATGCGTCCGTCCGGCACGGTCTCGTTGTACTTCGCGACCCTCGCGGCAGTGCGCTGATCTGGCGAGAACGGCGGCCACCAGAGGTCCGCGAGGTTCGCGCCGGCCATGTAGCCCGACTGGGAATTGACGGCGAAGGTGAAGCCCTCGTCGTGGTATATCTCGACCATTGAGCGGATTCCGCGCAGGGTCTTGAGTCCGTACTCGTCGCCCCAGGAGAGCATCATCCCCTCGTGCGAGCCGAAGGCCTTGTCGAGGTAGCGCGCAGTGCTGCGCGCGGCATAGCGCGCGTCCGCGTCGTCCGCGAGCTTCATAAGCCCCATGTAGGCGCCCTTGAAGTCCATGCCGACGCGCTTCGCCATCTCCCTGTACTTTACGCTGTCGCCGAAGCTAGGCGTCGTCTCGTTGTGGCGGACGAAATCGGCGAGAATAGCCTCGAGCTGGCGCTCCGCGAGCTCCGCGTCGTTCCCGTTAGAGCAGCGAATCCACTCCATGTTCACGTACTCGCAGAAGAGCGAGAGGAAATCCTTCTCGACGTCATGGTAGGTCTTCGGCGCGGGAAGCTCAAAGTCGAGGACGCGCAGACGCACCGGCACCTCGTGGAGAAGCGCCCCGTCCCTACGCGAGGTCACCGCGATCGTGCCGGAGTAGAGCCCGCTCTTCACTCCCTTCCCGACGTGGGCCGTCAGCATGAACTGCTTGTTCCTGCCCTTCTCGAGCGTCGCACCCGCAAACGAAGGCGCGTCGGAGAAGCCGGGCTGCATGCAGAGGAACGCGTCGTCTATGCGCCCGACGTTGAAGTCGACGTTGCGCTTGTGGATTCCGCGCGGCGCGGTGAGCCAGAAGTAGCTCACGGACCCGTCCTTCGCGGTGACGCGCGCCCAGTTGCCCTTCTTCTCCGTGTCGACCTTCACGAGGTCCTCGTCGTGGAGAAGGAGCTCGGGGCAGAGCTTGAGGCGCGGATCCTGGAAGTAGCTCGTCCACGCGTTGGAGTTCTGGTACCACACCTTCACGGTCGTGAGGTCTAGCTCATTCGCCGGGAAGATGTCGCCGTTCTCGTTCTTGAGGTCGCCGACTTTCATGTCGACCTTGCCGACATCCTCGTCGGACCTCAGCACGAACGAGCCGCCCTCGTATTCGCCCTTCGCGGCGACTATCGCGCACGGCGCGTCTTTCACGGCATCTCGTGGAAGCGAATCGGGAAGAACCTGCCCCTCGCCGGTCGCGGGGACGGCGAAGCGGACGATTCCCGCCAGCAGCAGCAATGATGTCATATGGAACGTTCCTTGGTTTTTTGTTGGCTCTACACCGACAATTATACCATGAAACACCCCTCGCGGTCATTTATACGAAAGTATATTTTCGTCAGCGGTGCAGGTCGCGGTAGAGAGCGAGGGTCTTTTCGCACATCTTTGCCGTAGAGAAGTTTGCGCGCACCGATTCGACTGCCGCGGCGCGCATCCTCTCCTTGCGCTCCTCGGACATCTCGAGCATCTCGTCGAGCTTCCTCGCCATCGCCCTCGCGTCTCCCGGCGGAACGAGATATCCCGTCACACCGTCCTTCACCGTCTCGCACGCGCCGCCGTGTGCCGTCGCGAGGACGAGCCGTCCACAGGCCTGGGCCTCGGGGATCGTGCGCCCGAACGCCTCCGGCTGCGCGGACGACGCGTTGACGACGATGTCGCTAAGCGCGTAGACGAGCGGCATCTGCGACGTGTGGTCGCGGAAGACTACGCGCGTCTCGTCGGAAAGTCTGCCGGCCATGGTGCGAAGATGGTCGGAGTATTCCGTACGCCCCTGGTCGGAACCGAGGATCAGCACGCCGAAGCGGTGGTTGCGCATCATCGACAGCGCCTCAAGGAACACCTCCTGTCCCTTCCAGCGCGTGAGACGGCCTGGAAGCGTGATCACAGGACGATCCGCCTCGAAACCATACTGTCCCGTCTTCTTCGCCATCCAAGCTTCGCGCGGCACTGCATCCGGACGAAACGCATCCGTATTCGCGCCGCGGTGTATCAGCACGAGCTTCTCCGGGTCGACACCCTTGTAGGTCTCAAGAATGTGGTTTCGCACGTATTCCGAGATCGCGATCGTCCTCTCGCCCTGCAGCATAACACGGTTGTACGGAATCTTCAGGAACTTGGGGTCAGTCCCGTACACGCCGTGGAAAGTGGCCATCCACTTCACGCCGCAGCGCTTCGACGCCCACTTCACCGCCCACGCCGGGGCGCGGCTCCTTACATGCATCAGCGTAACGCCGTTCTCCGTGCAGTATTCGGCGAGAGCGCGAGCGCATTTGCGGAGGGTGAACGGATTCTTTCTGTCCAGCGGAAGCTTCACGTGCTCGACATCCATATCGTCAAGCGCGCGCTCGAGCCTCCCGCCCGCGCTCGCCACGGCGTTGGGAATGCCCGCGTCTGAGAGCGCACGCGCAATCTCAATCGTGCCGCGCTCGACTCCGCCCTGTCCGAGCGCCGGAAGCACCTGTAAAATCTTCATCTGCATTTCTTGAATTATAGCATTTTGCGTCCGCGCTACGCAAGCGCGGCAAGGGCGGAATGTCCGTCTATCTTCTCCCTGAATGCCTCGCACCCGCAGGCAATCTGCGGCGAATGGCGACGAGCGGGAGGCCGAGCAGGACAAGAAGCGCGCCGCTCGGCTCCGGAACGGCGGTGAAGCTCGGCGTCCACGGCGTCTGGGGCTGAAGCGAGACGCCGCCGGTCGAGACATGGCCCGCCCCAAGCAGGTTTGCATACTCCTCGGTCGCGCTTGCCATCATGACGAACTGGGCCATTTCCGACGCAAAGTCGTAGTAGCCAAGCTCGAGCGTGACAGGACCGTCCGGCGCCGTCCCCAGGCTTGCAGGCTGCCACTTCGCGCCGCCGTTGTCAAGGGCGGCGACGACAAGTCCATCCTCGACTACCCAGCGGTCCTGCGATTCCTCGAAGTAAAGCGCGGCATACTCGCTGCCGCCAGAATACGCGACGCGCGCCGCGTTTATCGGATGCCCGTCGCTTGTGTATTCCGAAACCTTTGTCTTTTCCCCGGTCCTCGTGTTCTCGACGTTCTTGTCCGAGTCGACCGTAAACCACAGAACGATATCCGCAGTCGCGAACAGCGGAATTATGGCAGCAGCCAGAAGAATTGCCTTAGTCATGACGTAGTCCCCTTGTTGTGAGTTGATTGTCGGCGTTTAGACGAGGGCTTCACTCGCCCAGGCCCCAAGCTGGCCATTTGGCCGCAAGCTCTCCCTGGCTGCGGCGAACGTACCAAAAACCGGTACCGGGCCCGATAGTGACGTCTTCCGCCCAGACGCTCTTCACCGCTGCGCCATAGCGCTGCTTCCTCCAGTACCCCCAGCGCTGGCCGTTGCGGACGCAGACGGTGGACGCGTCACCGTCGTTCGGAAGCACAAGAGTGTCATCGGCACCGACTGTGCCTTCAAACGAAATGTCGTTTATTGCGACAGGATATGCCGTCGGATTGGCGCACATCATGCTCGATGGGTTTTCCGCAGAACCCGGCGGGATGGAACAGGTGTAGTCGCCGGACTTGAACTGTCCGTAAAGAAAGTATGGCTTCGGCTTTTTCCCGTCCAGGTCGCACGGACTCCCCCTGCACACCCAGAACGCCGACCCAGGAACGAATGTGCCGTCGATTTCGGCAGCCTCCATGCGCACTCCGTCTCGCCCGCCGGCGACGGTCGTTACCGCTTCCCAGCCACCGGCCGACCGCGTCCAGGCGCGGTACATTCCTTTCGCAAAGTCGGATGCCACGATCTCGTCGCCGGGCGAAATGTTGGCGGAGTGGAGCGCGGCGCGCGCCATCACGTCCGAGGCGGACGCCGGATCGCTTGCGAGCGCCTTCCACGGGACAGCCGTTATCGTGTTCCTCAGCGCGCTTGCGACCTTGAGGACACCGATGACGTTTGTTGACGGGATCTCGTTCGTGACTGCAAGGTCGCTGTTGGGCACGACAAGCGAATATAGCCTGTAGAGTCCGGTCGGATTGCGCACGTCGTCGCGGTCATCTGGATACAGCGGGATGCCGAGCGCCGACTGCTCCGGAGCACGCTGAAGAACGACCTTCCCTCCGTCCTCGCGACGCAGCTCGAAGAGCACGCTGTAGCCGTAGCGGGACGCTGCATCCGACCTCGCGACAGGCACGCAGACCGCAAGACGCCCACCGTCCGACTCCGAACCCGTCATGACAAGAAGATTCGTCTCCATGTTGCCGAGAACCACATTCTCCCAATGGCGGCACCCGTTCGGCTGCATGGAATCAAGATCGTCGAGCATCCGCTGCAGCTCGGCGTCGGACGCGCCTATCTTCTGGACGCCGTACATGGCGAACCAGTCGTCGTCCAGCACTATCTCGCGCTTCGCGTCGTCTCCTTCGATCCCCCGTCCTTCGAGATGCCGCTGGACTACGGTCGTAGTGAACGGCGGATACTTGAAATACGCGGTTGCGACCGCAAACTCGTTCGAGTGGATGAACTTTACGAAGTCAAACGCCCTTTCGTGCCAGTCGAACGCCCCTTCGCCGGACGCCGAATTCACGAGGTTCGTCGGTCCTGCGTCGTAGAGCGCACCGACGGCGTTCGTCATGGCGGGCACGACATACACATCCGTTCCGGGCGCAACGTCCGTCCCCTTCCACACCCAGTTCGTCGTGGAGAACGCTATCGGCAGTATGTCGTACAGCGGATTGGAGACAAGGCGCACACCCTGTCCGCCCGCCGTGAAATCGTAGTGCGTGTCGAAAGCAAGGTTGGAGACGACGTCCGTCACGAACGGCGTTCCGCCCGCCCGCTCATCTGCGTCGCGGTACGCCCGCATGGTGACAACGCAGTTCGTGGCCATGCGCGCAAAGCCGTCCGCCACGGCATCCCACGCGACGCGGTTCTCGCCCGCCACGACGTTCCCCGCGCCGAGCGCAGTGTCGGCGGCGCTCTTCAGCGTCACCGCCGCCGTCGCGTCCTTCTGGACAAGGTCCTCGACGGAAAAGTCGAAGAGCCAGCCGCCGGCCCGCCCTTCAGCAGTCCACGAGAAGTCGATGAAGTTGTTCCACGGATAACGCTGCCGCGCCCCCGTCAGCTTCGCCCCGCCCTTCACAAGCCGCACCTCTGCCGAATAGTCCGGATCTCCGTAATCGGCATACCAGCCTTCATGATCGCTGGTGAAGACGCGGGCGTAGGGATGAACGCCGGGGTTTTGCGCGTTGTAGCCGCTGGAGAGGAACACGTCGGAATCCGCACCGCCCGCGTCAAGGAGCGGATCGGTAAGGCCGATCGTGGAGCCTTCCAAGGAGCCGGATATGTAGAACGGGTAGGTGTTTCCCTGGCAGTAGAGATTGCTGTCCTTGCGCTCACTTCCCGCGACATTGCCGGAGACGTCCATCGCGCCGGAAATCGTGAGTTTCGAATCGGTCGAATAGTAGATACCGCCGACGCCGTCAGCATCCGTCGCGACGTTGTCGGTAACGGAGACGTCTTTCATCGTCGTACCAATGGTGCCCCCGTCTTTGTTCCCGTCCAGCAGCACACCGGCGGCATGAGCGGCCGTGTTCCCCGTAACGGTCGTGCCGTCCATCATGAGCTGCGTCCAATAGCTATAAACCTCAATGCCACCGCCGTACTCAGCCTCGCAGTCGCATATAGTAACCGCCCCCATGGTAACAGGTATGTTTGGACGGATCCACATGAGGAAAACGCCGCCTCCGTTATCGGAGGAACAACCCGAAATCATGCCGCCTACCAGCGAAACCCTCGCAGAATGCCCATCCACCCACGCAGGCGGATATGTCCCTATTGGGCGAAAAGATGCCTTTCTAAGCCCTGCCACAACGCCACCACCCGCCGAACGCGCACGACACCCCTTGATGACACCTCCTTTCATCACGAACTCGGCGTCAAGATAGCCGAGTGCTGATGTGGCGTAACTCGTACAAACGGCGACACCACCGCCTACGCCATCCGAAGTGCTTGACGTTTCTGGATCGGCAACATCGGCGCTGCATCCCTCGATAACACCGCCGTTCATCTCGAACGACCCAATGTAACTGACAAACACGCCTCCACCGGCCGTCCATGGATAAAGCAGGGAACGGTAGGTGACATCGTCCCCAGCAGGACTATCGTTCCCAGCAGGACCTAGAACATAGCAGTCCTTGATTGTTCCGCCATCCATTATGAACCGGCCGCCGTAAACAACAGCAACACCTCCGCCAAAGCATACGCTGCCGCCGTTGATGCCGCAATTGCGAATGGTGCCGCCATGCATATGGAACAACCCGCCCTCCACCGAAACGCCGCCGCCGAAGTAATTATTGCCCTCGCAATCATGGAGAACTACGCCGTCATGGATATGGACGGTCCCATTGTCGCCGACCGAGAGAACTCCAGGTACATCGTTCGATTTAGCGCGTGTCATGTAAAGTGCACTTGCAGCAGAGTCGTCGGCCGAGCCAATTCGAAGGACCGCGCCATTCTTGACACAAAAGGAAGACGGGGCCATAAAAACAAGCCTATGTCCGTTTCCAAGCAGTTTTGTATCGGTGCCGGAGGCCTCAAATGTCGCTCCCGGGAAAGCGGTAATATCGCCCTGCAGCGATATCGTGTGCGTTCCCGCACCTCCTGAGTTTATCGCCGAGACTGCGCTCGCGAACTCTTCCGCAGTAGACACGGAAAAATCCGCCGACCACGACTCAGCAAGCATGGACATTGCCGCGAATGCCATGCAATAAACCAATCTCCCAGGAACTCTCGTACCTGACATAAGGTCTCCTTTCTGTTGTCCTACCGCTTTATCTTGATTTGCTGTACCTTCTCTTTCTGTTATGTGTGAATACTGTTCCTAAGCAATATCCTCACCACCGAACATTTTAGCAAAATACTCAATTATCTGCAAGTGCCGACCGCATGAAGCAAAGATCAACGTAGCGCTCGGCGGAGGCGAACCGGTCGAAGGCGCAGTCGAGCGCGTCGGGGGAGTGCGCGTCGGAGGAGAGAATGAACCTCACCCCGCGCTCGCGAAGGAGCGCCCGGAACTCGGGCGAAGGATACGCGTCGTCCAGCCATCCGCGCGAGATCGCGCCAGTATTCACCTCTACGATCTTTCCGGACCGCGCCACGGCGTCCGCAGTCTTCACGAGCTCCTCGCGGTACCAGCCGGCGGTCTCGTCGAAATACGGATGCTTCGCGTTGAACTTGCGCACCAGGTCGAGATGCCCGACGATGTCGCAGTCGTACCCTAGCACCATCTCGCGCTCCTGCGCATAGTACGCGCGCACGAACGCGGCGGAATCGCCGCGGAAGTGGTCGCGGATTCCGTCCGCCAGCTCCTTCGGCGTGTTGTCGAACGCAAACCTCGCCCCATCCGGCGCGGTGATGTAGTGCGTCGAGCCTATAACGTAGTCGAGGTCGCCGCGCCTGAAGCCGGTGTCGTACTCCGCCTCGATCCCGCAGAGAATCCTTATGCGCCCGGCATACTTCTCCTTAAGACGGCGGATCTCGGCCTTGTACGCGGCGAGATCGGCGACCATGTCGGAATGCGACGAGAAGCCGAGAGTGGCGAACCCCCTCTCCAGCGCGGAGACGACCATCTCCTCTGGCGTGCCCGCTCCGTCGCAGAAAGTCGAATGGGTATGGAGGTTGGAGTTCAAAGTTGAAAGCTGAAAGTTGAAAGTTGGAATCACGCAATCGAACAATCAAACAATCAACCCCGTGTCCTCTCGTGCGCCTATCACTATGTTCATGTTCTGTATCGCCGCGCCAGACGCACCCTTGCCGAGGTTGTCGAAGCGAGCGACAAGAACGGCGCGCTCGGAGTTTCCGTAGACCGAAACCTCCATCGCGTCGCTTCCGGAGAGTCCCGCCGAGGAGAGGAAGCCGCCTTCAGCCGCCGCGGGATCGTCGACGAAACGGACCAGCCGCGTTTCGCGGCTCGTGGTCTGCGGTTCGTAGTAATCGCGGTAGCAGGCCTTGATCGCAGAGAGATCGCGGTCGAAGAGCGGAACGGTGACTTCCATTCCGCTGTAGTGCGGCACGACGATCGGCGAGAAGCACGGCGCATGCGATAGGCCGCATATTTTCACCATCTCTGGAAGATGCTTGTGCGTCTGGCCGAGGGCATACTGGCGGCCTCCGAGGAACACAGGACGGGAGGCATCTCCCGCGCCTCCCGATGGTGCGCGCAGCTCCTCCTCGTAGGCTGCGATCATCTTCTTGCCGCCTCCGGAGTAGCCGGTCAGCGAGAATGCGGAGAGCTTTTCGTCCTTGGCGATGATTCCCGCGCGGACAAGCGGCTCGACGAGGGCAATGAAGCCCGACGCGTGGCAACCGGGGTTCGCGATGCGCTTCGACTTCGCGATCGCCTCGCGCCTGCCGGCGAGCTCCGGGAAGCCGTAGTCCCATCCGTCGGCCGTGCGGTGCGCCGTGGAAGTGTCGATGACGACTGTATTCGGATTCTCCACGAGCGACACGGCCTCTATCGCCGCGGCGTCGGGAAGGCACAGAAAAGCGACGTCCGCCGCGTTCAGCGCATCGCGCCTCGCGGAGACGTCCTTCCTCAGCTCCTCCGGGAGGACAACGAGCTCAAGATCCGCGCGCGACGAAAGCCGCTCGCGGATCCTGAGTCCGGTCGTGCCGGCGCTGCCGTCAATGAATACGCGGCTCATTCCCACTCGATCGTTGCCGGAGGCTTCGGGGTGACGTCCCAGACGACGCGGTTCGCGCCCTTCACCTTGGTCGCGATCTTCTCGGCGACCAGGGTGACGAACTTGAACGGGAGTTCGACGATCCCGGCCTTGACGAACTGCTGCGTCGAGATCGCGCGGATGCCGATGACGTAGCCGAACGTGCGCGCGCCGTTCTTGACGCCGACGGACTTGACGTTCGTCATGATCGCGAAAAACTGCTGCGCCTTCTTGTCGAGCTTCGCCTTGTGCATCTCGTCGCGGAAGATGAAGTCCGCCTGACGGAGGATGTCCAGCTTCTCCTTGGTGAGCTCGCCGATGCAGCGGACCGCAAGTCCCGGACCCGGGAACGGCTGGCGCATGACCATCTCCTCGGGGAGGCCGAGAAGCTTGCCGACTTTGCGCACTTCGTCCTTGTAGAGATACTTGACGGGCTCGACAAGGCCCTTGAAGAGAATGTCCTTCGGGAGACCGCCGACGTTGTGGTGCGCCTTGACGGCCTTGTGTCCGCCGACGCCCGACTCGATGATGTCGGGATAGATCGTGCCCTGACCGAGGAAGTCGATGTTGCCGTACTTCTTCTGGAGGTCGCGCGCCGTGTCGGCGAAGACGTTGATGAACTCGCCGCCGATGATCTTGCGCTTGGTTTCGGGATCGGTCACGCCCTTCGCCTTGTCGAGGAAGCGCTTCTCGCAGTCGAGCGCGATAAGGTTCACGCCGAACTGGCCCTTGAAGACCTTCTTGATCATCTTGCCCTCGTTGAGGCGCATGCAGCCGTGGTCCACGAACACGCAGACGAGCTGCTTGCCGATCGCCTTGTAGAGGAGCGCCGCGCAGACGGACGAGTCGACGCCGCCGGAAAGCGCGAGAAGCACCTTCTTGTCGCCGACCTGCTCACGGATCGCCTTGATCTCGTTTTCGATGTACTTCTTCGCGTTGAAGGTCTTTCCGACCTTGGCGAGACGTTCTTTTTCTGCCTGGTTCATGGTTTTCAGTCGTTGGTGGTTAGTGGTTAGTCGTTAGTCGTTAATTCGCCGTCCGCGCTTTTCAACTTACGCTCTCCCGAGTCGCTGGCCGGAGTATTTCTTCTCGTGAATGGGCTTCCACCACCACTCGTTGTCGAGATACCACTGCACGGTCTTGCGAATTCCGCTCTCGAAGTTCTCTTCTGGCTTCCAGCCGAGCTCGCCCATCAGCTTCGCGGGGTCGATGGCGTAGCGCAGGTCGTGTCCGGGACGGTCTGCGACGTAAGTGATGAGGCCCTCGTACTTGCCCGCCGAGCGGGGCCTTAACTCGTCGAGAATCGCGCAGACGGTCTTCACGACCTCGAGGTTTGTTCGCTCGTTGTGTCCGCCGACATTGTACGTCTCGCCTGCGACGCCCTTTTCATTGACGAGGCACAGAGCCTTCACATGGTCGTCGACGTAGAGCCAGTCGCGCACGTTCGCGCCCTTTCCGTAGACGGGGAGCGGCTTTCCGTCGAGGCAGTTCAGGATCACGAGCGGAATGAGCTTCTCGGGAAAGTGGTACGGACCGTAGTTGTTCGAGCAGTTGGTGATGAGAACGGGCATTCCATAGGTGTCGTGCCAGGCGCGGACGAGATGATCGCTCGACGCCTTCGACGCGGAATACGGGGAATGCGGTGAGTACGGGGTCTTCTCCGTGAAGAAGCCAGTCTCGCCGAGAGTGCCATACACCTCGTCCGTCGAGATGTGCTGGAACACGAACGAGTTCTTGTCGGGGAGCGTCTTCCAGTACTTGAGCGCGGACTGCAGCAATGTCGCCGTGCCGACCACGTTCGTCCTGACGAATTCGCCTGGGCCGTCTATGGAGCGGTCGACGTGCGACTCAGCCGCCAGGTGGAATATCGTGTCCGGCTTGAACTCCGCGAACGCGGCGTCCATCGCCTCCTGATCGCAGATGTCCTTCACAAGGAGAGTGTACTTCCCCTCGACCTCCTTGAGCGACTCGACGTTGCCCGCGTAGGTGAGCTTGTCGACGACGAGGACCTCGCGTCCCTCGCGGCAGAGATGGCGGACAAGCGCGGACCCGATGAATCCGCATCCGCCGGTGACGATGCAGCGGCGGCTATTCCTCATCGGTGAACTCCTCGTTCACAGCAACGCGACGGTCGCGGAGTCCGGGATCGGACGGCTTCTTGCCGTCGGCTGCGCCCTTGTTGGCATCAGACCCTTCCTTGGAGTCGGCGCCCTTCTTCGCTTCGCCCTTCGGACGATATCCGTAGCCGTACCCATAGCCGTAGCCATATCCGTAGCCGCGGTGCGAGGACGGGTCGAAGGCGGAGACGCTCGATATCTCGACGTCGTTCACGACTACGCCGATGATGTTCGCTCCTGCTTCCGTCAGGCAGCGCGAGCAGTGCTGGATCGGCTTGAAGTGCGTACGGTCCGGGCAGCACATGATGAGGACGGAATCCGCCTGAGCTGCCAGCGACACGACGTCTCCGACGACGCCGTACGGCGGCGAGTCGATGATGATGCGGTCGTAGTTCGCGCGCGCCCACTCGAAGAAGTCCCTGACCGGCGCGGAGCCGAAGATCGTAGCGGGCGAGACGCCTTCCGGCGGAAGCGAGCAGATGACGTCGAGACCAGGAACCGAGGACTTGTTGACCAGCTTCGAGAAGTCCGGCGTCTTGCCGCCGTTGGCCGCCTGGAGGACATGGGAGAAGCTGCGGTCTTCCGTGAGCTCGAAGCCCCAGATTCTCGCGAGCCTCGGACGCCTCAGGTCGAAGTCGACGTGCAGGACCTTCTTGCCCGTCTGCGCATGGGAGATCGCAATCGAGGTCGAGGTGATCGTCTTGCCCTCGCCAGGCTGGGTGGAGATCACGAGAATGCAGTGCGTGAACGCCTCGTAGCGCGGCGAGTCGAGGAGGTTACGAAGTCCGGCTACAGCCTCGGAGAACTGGGAATACTTGTCTTCGATCGCGAAGCGCGCGACCTGCTCGCGGCGCTTGCGGCGGACGTGCGGGAGCACGGCCAGAACCTTAAGCGCGAGACGGCTTTCGATATCCGCGAGGTTGACGACCGTGTCCTCCAGGTTGTCTATGACGAGGACGAAGAGGAATCCGAGGCCCAGCGAAAGGACGACGCCAAGGCCGAAGATGATGATCGGGTTCGGCAGAATCGGCTTGGACGGCACCGTCGCGGGGCGGCCAAGACGGACCATCTCGTTGTTGGACTCCGCAAGAGTGCGCATCTTGCTCTCTTCCAGCTGGTAGCTTTCGAGAAGTCGCGTCGCCGCGTCTGCCTCGGTCTCGAGCTGTTTGAGCCCAGACTCGGCGAGCACTATGAGCTGAGCAACGGATGTGAGATCGTTTCGCAGGTCCGTCTGCTTCTGTCGCAGGCTAGCAAGCTGGTTGCGGACGACCTGGAGAGTGGAGCGCCCGGTGTGGAGAGCGCGGGAAGTCGCGTCGAGGAAGCGCTGCTTCGCGAGATCGAGCTCCTTCTTCTTGGCAACGACCTCGGGATGGTTCTCCGTATACGCAACAAGAAGGCTTTGGTATGCTCCGGACGCATCCTGGAACGCACGGTACTCCTTCGCGATCTCCTCGGCGCGCGGCACGCCTGCGGAGAGGTTGCCGAACGTCTCGGGATCGGTCTGGACAGCCTGGAGGAGTTTCTCCCATTCGGTGAGCTGCGTCTCCTGGGTCTCGAGCGCGAGGATGTCCGCAGTCGTCTTCTGAAGTCCCTGCTGAATTGTATCGCGCGACGAGCGGAGATTGTCGACCTTGTTCGCTGTGCGGAAGTCCACAATCAGCTTTGAAAGCCTGTCCACGTCGCGGCGCTGCTTCTCGACATTCTGATGGGTATCCTTGACAGCCTTGTCGCACCTGACGCGGTTCTCCTCGTCGGAATACGCCTCAATGGACTCCGCATAGGCGTTCGCGAGGGCTGCGGCGAGCTGCGGGGACTTAGAACGGACCGAAATGGTGATGATGCGGGAATTGCGCTGGAGCTCTAGCTGCGAGTCGGCAAGCGTTGCGACAAGGTCGTCGTCCGAGACCGTCGACGAGGGATGCGTCGTGCGGTACTGCTGCTGGATCATCATCACTATCTTGTCGGAGCGCCAGTCGGGGACTCGAGTATTGAAGATTTCGGCGTAGTTCTGTCCAAAGTCATCAATTATGTTCTCCATCGTGCCGCTCGGGTTTCTGGTCATGCGGCGCATGTCCATGGTGAACTCGCTCTTGGCCTCGTAGATTGTGGGCGAGATGCGGTAGACGGCGAACGCGATGATGAGTCCGACAAGAAGGAACACGAACACGGAGAGCCAGCGCTGGGAAATGACCCTGATCGCGCGGCTGAGGGTGATCGTTCCGACGATGGAACCGTCTTCGCCCTGTCCGCCGTAGTTTCCGTACGCGCCGTAGGAACCGTAGGAGCCGTAGTTTCCGTACGCGCCGCCGTATTTCATCCCCCCGCCGTAGTACATCGGACCCTGCCCGCCGCCGTAGTACATGGGGCTCGAGGCCTTGGAACTGCCGTAGTACATCGGACCAGTGCTCTTGGAACTTCCGTAGTAGAGTGGTTTGTCAGCCATGTGTCACTTCTCCGTTTCCGACTCCGCGTCGGACTGCTTCGCGACCGCCGGGAACGCGCTGGCCGACAGCGCGAACATCGCCGCAGCGGCCATCATCGTCTCGGGTCTGCAGAAAGAATGGTCAATGAATCCGCATGCGGCCGTTGCCGCGACAGCGACAGGTCCAAGCGCGCAGACGGGGTGGGTGGCCATCAGTTCGGCGAGATGACCAGAAGATACTACGCGGCCGACGAACGCCACCGCGCGCAGGACATACGTCCATGCAATGAAGAAAAGAGGCGATGCGAACAGAATCACGCCGGAGATTCCACGCTCAGCAAGCATCTGCCACCATCCGTTTAGCGCGCCAGCCTGCTTTGGCGCAAACAGCGCCCAGTCCGCAGAAGACGCATTGAAGCGGATGTCCAGGGCAAAGGATCCAAGACCCGTGCCAAGCCAGGAATGATCTTTCCAGACGGACGCCGCAATTGCAGACAGCGCATCTCTCGCGCCGAAGAGCCATTCGGGAAGGAATTTCGCGTCCTCCTGCGAAAGGAATGCGAACTTCGACGCCTTGACGGCGGCAGGAATTACGCCCAACGAAAACACAACTCCGGCGGCAACGGCTACGAGTAGCATCGCGAGGCACTTTGGAGCCGCGAGAACGCCAATCTTCTTCTGGGCGTACATCAGCGAAAACGCGAGAACAATCACCGCCGAAACGAGATACACCAAAATAACAAGGTCGGGAGCGAACATATAGAGTCCAACGCCGCATCCGCCGATCGCCACGATCAGCAGCGGCATTGCGCTCTTCCACTTGCGCTCGAAAGCGCCGACAAGCGCGATCATCGAGCCTGCGAGGTGAAGTCCGAAGGCGTTGCCGACAAAGGAAGCGTCCGCTGTCGAGCAAGCCGCTGCCGCAAGCGCACCCTTGTGTCCGCAGGCGGCGCAAAGCCCGGCGACAATCGCGGCGACTCCCGCGAGAAACGCGGCCACGAAGAGAAAGCCGACGCGGGCGGATTTGCCAAGCGAATGCCTGCAGCCCTGAATGAGAACAAGCACAGCGACGACGGACGCGAATGGAAGGTACCCCGTACCGTCCACGCTACCGGGAAGGAACGCAAGCGCCGGAGACCGCAGACTCCATACGGCGTTTTCAGCATCGTATGACATCGCGACTCCCCCGTTCAGCCAGCGCACCATTGCCACTACGACAAGAAAGAGCGAAAACCAGAACAGCGGGTCGCGAACTATGGACATAAACACGCGGTAGCGCGCGTCGTGGAGCATCTCGCCCTTGCGGCGAGACGGCTCCAGAAGTGTCCAAGCAAAGGCGGGGAGCGACATCCACAGCAGAACGCGGGCTGTCCAGACCTCGCCGCAAAACGGGAATAGGAACAGCGGCGCCACCGCCAGGAGGGCAAGGTGCGCCGCAAGTCCGTATTTTGATATCGCCTTCTGCACTTTAGTACGTCAGGCGCATTCCAACCGTGCCGCGGAAGCGATCATAGTCGTAGTCGTGACGGGCATAGTCGCTGTCGCACATATCGACCTGGTACTCGACGCGTCCATAGAGCTGGAGGAAGCGGTTGAGCGTGTAGTTGAGGCCGAGGCGGGCGGTGATGATGTCGTCATCATAGTCATAACCGCGCGAATACGAGTACTCGTGCGTCTCACGACGGTAGTTCAGGTCGAACGTCGCGTTGAGCTTGCCGCGGACCATCGAGTGGGCGAGACCCCAGCTGATGGAGTCGACGCGGATGGCGCTCGCAACCTCGCGCTCCGAAGGCTGGTAGTAGCTCGACGCGAGGAGCATCGTGTTCCACGTGTCGGAGAGCTTCCACTTCGCGGAGGCCTGGTAGGTCCAGCCGTTGACGTCCTTGGCATCGCCGTTCGCGTACTCGAAGCGGCTCCAGCCAGTGAGGAGGCGGTAGGAGATGCGCTCCGTAGCGCGAGTGCCAATACCACCCATCAGGACCCAGCCACGGGACTCGTCGGCATAGCGGACGTTGCTCGGGATGTTGTCCTGCGTGTACCACTGGTAGTTGGCCGCGAGAAGGATATCCGTCCACTTGGAGGCCGCATAGCCGACCTCGCCGCCGAGGATAGTGCGCTTCCAGCCGTAGAGAGGCGCGTACTCCTTGATGTTGTTGTCGTAGTCAAGGTAGTAGAACGACGCCTCGCCGGCCGCATGCCACCTCTCGTTGATGCGGCGCTCGAGAACGCCGGCGATCTGGAAGGTCTTGCGGTCACGGCCGATGCCCTTGCCGTTGTGGGCCGTCATGTCGTCGTCCTGCGCGATCTGCGTGAAGCCCTCGGTGAGCATGAAGCTCCAGCCCTTCTCGTTCGGAAGCGAGTCGGTCCACTTGAGCGTGAGGTTCTCGCCGAAGCTGGACTTGTTCAGGCGGGATTTATAGCGGCTGTAGCCATGGTAGCTGTACCACGCGCGGCCGATGACCTCCCAGTTCTCGTCGATGTATTCCGCGCCGAGGCCCGGATTCACGACGAAGATGGATGCGTCCTTCGCCTTCCTGGTGGAGTCGATGTTCGAGTCGTAGGTGTACGAGAGCGACACGTACGGACGTAGCGTCAGGCGCTCGCCGATCTTGAAGCCCTTCGGACGGTCGACGAAGTCTGCCGAGGCCGTCATGGCCGTCGCGGCAAGAGCCAGCGTCGCTACTGCGGAGAATTTCGCTTTCATTTTCGTTGTCTCCTAGTTGTTAGATTAGATGCGCTGTCCCTGGTACGGATGCGGCTCCGGCGGGAACGGAGGAATGATGGGCGTCGTCTTGTCGCTGCCGCGCCTGCTGCGCGGATCGTACGGCGAGTTCGGATCGGTCATGCGCGGAACGCGGATGACAGGATCGTCGAAGATCGGCGCGAGCTGAGGCGTGATCGAGCTGGAGTAGTCGCCGAGGCTGCACTCGCTGGCGACGTCGCCCATAAGAGCCTCGTTGGCGAAGGTCCACGGAACGTCGAGCAGCATGTCAAGGTTCGGCTGATCGCCCGCATCGGACGCTCCGAGCATCGGATCATACGTCTTCTCCTGGCCCTGGCCGAGCGCCGGGGAGATCCACTCGTTCTGCGCGAGCTCCTTCGTCGCCGGATCGCGGAGCTCGTTCACGAGCGTGTCGCGGAGATTGGCGGGCGAGCCGTTGGAGGCGCGGATGAGCATGAGAATAGCGAACGTGTCGCGCACTCCCGCGTTGTCGGCCGTGGCCGTGCGGTCCTGAACCTTGTTGAGCACGGTCTTGGCGATCTCGGTGTACTGCTCGTCGGTGTAGGTCTTGGACGGATCTGCCGCACGGTTGAACATGTCGGCGGCGAAACGCTCGTTGACGGCCGTGAGGGACTCCGGCGGAACCGTGGCGAACACCTCGGCGACAAGCGCGGTGAGGTTGTTCTCCTTAGCTCCCTTGAGCGCCGCAGCGTCAACATTGAGGAACTTGGACGTCTTCTCCTCCGCCGAGCCAGGCATCTTCGCTATCGCCGCGTTGACGTCGGCGAGATACGTCGTCTGATCGGCAGCGGAAAGCTGCTTCATCACGGATGTCATAGAGGCCGGGTCGGCAATGACATCGCCGATCTTGCCGCGAGCGTCCGCCAGCGTCATGGCCTTATCCTGGGCCACCAGCGTTCCCGCCAGCGCCATCGCGATTACCATCAGTAGTTTTTTCATTATTTATCTCCCTTTTGTTGAAGAATTGACTGTTAGTACCAGGTTTCAGGCACCCAGACGACATCGCCCGCCCTGAGCGTGATGTCCTTCTCGATGCGACCCTTCTCGCCGATCTCGATGAGGTCGATGTTGTACTTGGTGATCTTGCCGTCCCTGTCGCAGCGGCTCACCTTGATGCTCTTCTTGTCGGCGAATGGCCTGAGACCGCCCGCAGCCTGAAGGACCTTCGTCACCGTGAGGTCCATCGTCGGCGGCATGTTCACCGGACCAGGCGAGGCAACCTCGCCGAGAACGGTGACCGTGCCCCACGGGCTAACGCCCTTGCCGTCGTACGGCGCGAACGTAACCGTGATCTGCGGCTGCTTGTAGTATTCGGAATAGGCCTTCACGAGCTTCTGCTTCAACGCGTCAAGCGTGAGCTTGTTGCAGGCGACAGGCGCCTGAAGAAGATGCGGAAGCGTGATGTCGCCGTTCTGATCGACGAGAACCTGCATCGTTACAGGCTGCGAAACGCCGGACCCAACGACAACGACAAGACCAACGCCAGGACGCACACGCGGCGTCGACGGGTCGACCCACTCCGGCCTCACGCCGGGGCCTGCAGGCTCCGCCGGACCGAAGAGATTTGAAAGCCACTGGCACCCGCCCACGCCCGCAAGGGCGCAGGAAATGAGGAGCCAAACGGCCAATCGTTTAGACAATTCTACCATGCTGGTGAATATTATAGCGCAATTTTGGTTCACTTGTCAATGGCAACAAGCCGCCTCTCTTCCCCCAAATGGCGAAACTCCACACGGCGCGCGGACTGCGGTATAAGGGAGCCCGCGCGCTCCGGCCACTCAATCACGAAAATCGCGCCCCTCGCGAGATAGTCCTCCCAGCCTATCGCCTCCACATCCTCCTCGCCGTGAAGACGGTAGAGATCCATGTGGACAAGCAGCACGTTCTCGGACTTGTGCTCCTGCACGATGCAGAACGTCGGAGACGTGACGCGCCCCGGAACGCCCAGCGCCGCGGCAAGCCCCTGCGTGAACGTCGTCTTGCCCGCGCCGAGGTCGCCTTCGAGGCACACGACGTCGCCGGGCTTCAGCTCCTTCGCGAGCTCGCGCGCAAGCGCCCACGTCTCTTCGACCGAATTGACTTGGAATTCACCTGATAGCATAAGGGAAAATGATGAATGATGAATGATGAATTGGAATTGCCGGGCCTTGCCATTACAGCAGGCCGTCCGACTTAAGCTCTTTGAAGCATTCCTTCAGGTACCGGGACGAAAATGCGCTCGCATGGGGCATCGTCACAAGATTGCGCGGCAGATGCGCCGCGCCGCGCGCAAGGATAGTCGGCTCGCCACGCCGGAACGTAGGTTCGCCCTTGAACACGTCAAGGCAGGCGCCGGCGAGGCGTCCGGACTCCAGCGCGGCGAGCAGCGCCCCCTCGTCGACCGCGTTGCCGCGCCCGACGTTGACCACCACGCACCTGCGCGGGAGCTTCGCGATGAGCCGACGGTTCAGGATGTCGTCCGTCCCCGTATCCGACGGCAGCGCGAGCACCAGCCAGTCAGCGGACCTCAGGTCGGCCTCGCGGGACTTCAGGTCGTTCGGCGCGCGGCGCGTTATTCCGACGACGGATACACCAAGCGCCTCCAGCTTCGCGCCGACGGCGCGGCCAATGCGCCCATAGCCGACAATGACCGCCTTCGTCCCCGCGACAGTGAAGCACTTGTCCGAAAGCCATGTCCGCGGCCAGTCGCGCACACTGCACCCGCGGCCCGCCATCCAGAACAGCCCCCTGGCCCACGCAAGCACGTAGGCCGCAACGGTCTCCGCCATTATCGCGCCGTGGAATCCGCCGAAGTGCACAACCACGCCCTTCGGACCCTCCTTCGGAAGAAGCTCCCTGCCTGCCGCCGGCGTCGCAAGCAGCCTGAGACGCGGCGCCCGCGCAAACCACTCCTCGCTGAAATGCCACACGATCGCGTGCGTCGCCTCGGGGAGCGCCCTCAAGAACGCCGCCTCGCTGCGCACGCGCACGACGCGGCTCCCCTTCGGGGCAAGCGACTTGAGGAACCTGATGTCCTCTCCGCTCGCCCGAAAGCACTTCTCCGGCCACTCCAGCCAGACCACGTATACGTTCGGCGTTCGCATGCGGGACATTATAGCATAAATCGTCCCGCGCGGCGCATGTGCCGCGGTCAGATGCTTACGTCCACCGTGACGTCGCCCTTGAACTCCGCAACCTTCACCGGCTTCGCGTTGAAGCGCGGCGAATCGGCGCTCATCCTGTAGACGACGTCGCTTTCAAGCGCATCCCTGCGCGCGGGGGAAAGCGGACGCGACGCGAAGATCGGAAGTATCCGCGTCCCGTCCGCGTTCTTCGCGTACTCCACGCCCTCCTGCTCGATGAGCAGAAGCCCGCCGACCATCCCGCCCGGACGCTCCCCGACGAGGAGCTCGAGCGAGACCGGATGCTTCCCGTCGACAGAGAACCAGTCGCCAGGCGCCATCTTCCCGCCGCCCTGCGGACACTTCACCGTCCCTACGGCCCTTCTGTCGGATGTCGTCCATCCGGTCATCTTGCCAGGCTCGAGCCCGCCCGTGTTCCACGCGCTGTCCATGACCGTCTTGCCGTTGACGCGCACCATCATGAAGTCGTCGAAGTACCCCCAGAACCTGTAGCGTCCGCCGCCAGTGAGCGAGCGCATGTCTCCCTTGTAGTACACGACGAATCCGCTCGGCTTCACCGTGTCCTGAACGCCGAAGGCGGCCGGACCGTTCGCGGCGCCCTGCGGCGGAACCCACAGGTGCGTCAGCGCAACTCTCTTCGGCGCGACGAAGAACTTCGACATCGCCTCGGCGCTGAAGTTCCCCTCGACCAGGCTGCGCACGTCCTTCCAGTACGTGCCGTCAGCGCTGTACTCCGCACGCGCCTTGCCCTCCGCGTCGCTCTTCACGTCGATGATCGTTCCGATGAGGCAGCCTTCCGTGTCCGGACGCCTCCCGCCCGGTCCGCCGTCGAGCTGCGTGCCGAATCCGCCGCCATCTCCGTCGCCAAGCCCGCGCATCTTCACCGTCCCCGCTATCGCAGTCATCTGCACCGGACTAGGCGCGGACACGACCTTGTTCGGTTCGCCACCAGTCTTCGGACTCGGCGGCGCCGGCGTCTCGACGGGCGCCGAAGGGACAGGAACGTCCACGGCGATCTCGATGTTGATGTCCGTCGTCATGTCGATATCCGTTTCCGGCGGATCTTCAAGCGGCTCGACAGGATCCGTCTCAGGCGGCACCACAGCTATGGGATCTCTGAGTATGAAACCATTTGACTTAACCGCGGTAACGACCGCCAGCGTCACGGCGAAAAGCGAAACGACGACCACCGCGCAAAGCGGAGCGGCAAGCCTCTGCAGCTCGATGCGCGCAAGCTTGTACTCCCTCGTCCAGCGCGGCTTCGCCAGCCCCGTCGCAAGCGTCTTCATGCGAGAGAAGATGCCCTGTTTTTCATAACGCCGGCCAAGCTCGGCCAAGTCTGCGATTCTGTATTCCGTGTTGTTCTCCATGGTGCGCCTCCTTTGCCTTTGCGGAACCTTTCCGTCCCGCATAATAAAGGCGCACCAATGAAGTTTTTTCCGCAAAAAGGAAAGCACTCATGGAGCGACCGCCAGTCATCCCATGACTTGTCGCGCATAGGCGAGTCCAGACTCAATGTCGCCGAACTTGCCGTCGAGCTGCGCCTCGTAAAGCGAGGCGAGGAGCCTTCCCATCCCGGGGCCCGGCTTCATTCCGAGCGCAATCAAATCACGTCCCATCACAATCGGCTTGGGCGCAGAAGCCTCGACTTCGAGACGCCTCGCCTGCTCCGCAAGCCATTCTATCGGTGCGGGGTTCGACGGAAACGGAGGCCGCCCCGCATCGTCCGCCGCAGCGACGCGCAGGAGCCGGTCGATCCTCACGACCTTCGCCGCGAGGCGTCGTATGGCTCCGTCGGACGATTTGTCCTTCCACATCGCAAACGGACGCATGTGAAGCCGCACAAGCGGAGGGATCTCCTTGAGGAGCCTCTCCTCGTTGGTGAGCCTGCGAAGGAACGACAGCGTCGGCTCGACACCGCACTCGTCATGGCCGAGGGAGCGGATGCGCTTCTTCACCGGATCATACGACGAGCACGCCGGCTTGCCGAAGTCATGGCAGAGAACGGCAAGTCCGACGAGAAGATCCTCCGCCTCGTCGCCAGTCCGCCTCGCGGCGAACGCGTCGAGACAGCACAGGGTGTGGTTCCACACGTCGCCTTCGGGATGCCACTCGGGCGCCTGGGCGCATCCGATGAGCCGCTCGAGTTCGGGATAGTACTTAACCCATCCGACGTCGCGCAGGAAATTGAGCCCCTTTGAAACCTTCGTGCCTTTCAGTATCAGCTTCGACCACTCCCCGAAGAGCCGCTCGCTCGCAAGGCCCTCCGGAGTCATCGCACGGCAGACGTCGATCGTCTCCGGCGCGGCGTCGAGGTCGAAGCGCGCGACGAACTGCATGCCGCGAAGAACGCGAAGCGGATCTTCGCGGAAATGGTCGGAGACATGGCGCAGCACCCTGCGTTCGAGATCCGCCCGTCCGTTCCACGGGTCGACAATCTCGTCCGTCAGCGGATCGCGGTAGATGGCATTCACCGTGAAGTCGCGCCTCGCGGATGCGTCGCGCACCGTCAGACCCGGATCATACTCCATCTCGAACGCGCGGTGGCCGAGTCCGAGCTTGGTCTCGCGCCGCGGAATCGCCACGTCGACATCGAGGTGCGACAGCTTGAGGACGCCGAAGCTCGCGCCGACGAGATCGAGGGCGAACCGCTCCGACAGAACCGCCCTGAGCCTGTCCGGCGCGATGCCAAAGCACTCCACGTCAATGTCCTTCGGCTCTTTGCCGAGAAGCGCGTCACGCACGCATCCACCGACGAGCAGGGCTCTTCCGCCCGCATCCCTGACCAGCCGCGCGACTTCCTTCGCCGCATCTATCTCTGCGTAGTTTTTCACATCGGCGGAAGCACAAGCGTGGAGACGGAGTCGGCGGGGAGGGAAACCGACCACGCGTGGCCTCCCGCAGCCACGGACGCCTTGCGCGCGGTCCCGGCATTTCCCATGACGACGACGATCGAGCCGTCGGGATTCACGAACGCGAGCCAGTCGCCCTCCGCCGTCTTCAGACGCCGCGCACCGCCCTTGACGTAGTGGCTCAGGTGCTTGAGAACGTAGTACTCGACGTTCCACTTGAAGGTCCGCTCGGATGGAACAACGCTAACGAGCGAGTTCTGACGCCACCCCCAGCGGCTCATCGCATTGTCGACGAGCGAGAGGTTCCAGTAGCAGTAGTACGAGACGCCGCAGCGGAAGTAGTGCTTCATCAGCTCCCACGAATGGCGCGCGTGTGCCCAGTCGTTGCGCCCGTCGCCGCACTCCTGCTCCGTCTGCATGAGCACGAGCTCCGGATAGCGCTCGCGCACTTTGCCGATCGCCCCCTTCCCAGCCCACTGGAAGCCCGCTCCCTTAAGGTACTTCCGACAGTCTGGATCGTCGAGAACCGTGCGCGCCATGTCGAAGGACGGACGCTCCATCGTGCCGAAGTACATCTCCGTACCGCTGCCCTCAAGCGCGGGGCCAAGATACTTGCCGACGAACGTCGCAAGCGACTTCGCCTGCCATGTGCAGCTCGGGAACACCTGGTCGCTGTTGAACTCGTTCTGCGGCATCACCATCCATACAGGCACGCCCTCGGCGCGGTATGCGTCTACGTACTTCCTGAAGTACTTCGCGTAGGCCCTGAAGTGCGCGTCATCGCAGAGGAAACCATCCTCGCCTTCACGGACCTGCTGCTCCGGAGAGCAGTCGTTCTTGGGCCACGACGGATCGGTCTGCGGCTTCGAAGCATACGCACCGGATTTCTTCATCCAGAGCGGAGGGCACCACGGCGACGCCCAGACCCTGAACGTCCCGTCGCTGCGCGAGAAGATGTCCTTGAGGAGCGGGAGGAGCGCCTTGCGGTCGCGCTCAATGGAAAACTTCTCGAGCGCGAAGTCGCCGGGCGTCTCGGAATAGGAATAGAAGTCGGTTGAGAAGTCGCTTGCGCCGATGGGCGTGCGAATCACCGTGAACGCCCCTCCGCTCTTCGAGAACATCTCGTCAAGTATCGACTTTCTGTCTTCCTCGCGAAGAGCAGAAAGCGAATTCCAGCTGAGCTCGCTAGCGCACACGCCAAACCCGAGCACCGACTGGTCGACGGCGGAGACATCAAGTTTAAGGTCCGCATCGGCGACATTGGCAGTCTCGACGGACGCTGACATGTCGCGCCAGCGTTCCGTAAATGTCGTCGACCTGAACTCCGCTCCGCTGGAAGCAAGAACCAGCCCAACAGCAAAAAAACATCCATTAATAGTTTTCATTCTTCTATAATACCATAATCCATCAGCGCGGTGCGAAAATTTTGCCAGATTTCTCGCACGCCGCCGCGGCCGTCACTCCCCCGCGGCGGGGTGGCGGAGGTAGTCGCGGATCATGTCCTTCACGACAGCCCAGCGCGACTGGCGAAGCCGCTTCAGGTCCATCGAAATGCGCATCCTGAGAAGGTCCGCCTCTGGATCGCCCTTCGCGGGCAGATCGCCGCGGACGCGCCTGAGGCGCGCCTCCCAGAGTCCGCGGACGAAGTCCTGCAGTATGTCCGTCGCGCTGAGAGCGCTGGACTCCGTCTTCCCGGCCTCGACACAGACTTTGTCGAACCAGGTACGCTCGCCATCCGAAAGACTCGCCGCGAACGTCGCGAACGCGTCGTCTCCGCTGGAAACCTCCATCCGCCACGTCTCGAGGAAGCGCCACGTGAAGGCGTGCGCGAACACCTCGCGCGGAAGAAACTCGCCCGCCATTCCGTCCAGCGTCGCGTCGCGCTCGTTCGCCATCAGAAACTGCATGAAAGCCATCTCGCGCTCGGGCGGAGGCGCGGCTACTGCCGCTTCAGCGCCCTTCGGAACAGCCGCGCCGTCGTCCGCCGGGAGCGGGCTGTCGCCAGTCGGCTGCTGGATGTCGCCGTCGGGCTCCTGGATCTCAGCATCCGGCTTCGCGGCCGCGGGCTTCTGCACGACCTTCGTCTTCGCAAGCTCCTCCGATAGCGCGGCGGAGGGAAGCCCCAGCAGCTTCGCCGCCTCTCCGACCATGCTCGCCCTGAGAACGGGCGAAGGACAGGCCGCGATGGTCGCGAGCACCGACTTCGACACGCGCGCCACTGCATCTATCGATTTCGGATTCGCCTCCTTCGCCTGGTCCGTGCGGCACTGGAACTCGATTATCGACTCGCCTTTCTCCAGCAGCGCCCTGAACGCGTCCGCGCCCTTCGTGCGAAGGAAGGAATCCGGATCGTCCCCGTCCGGAAGCGACACGACGCGCACCGGAATCTCCGCAGCGAGCAGCATGCGCGCGGAACGCACCGTCGCCTTGTGCCCCGCCGCGTCGTCGTCATACACGAGGACGGCCTGGCTCGCCACGCGCTTGAGCATCCTGACGTGCTCCTCGGTGAAGGCCGTGCCCTGTCCGGCGACGGCGTTGGCGAAGCCGCACGTATGGAGCCGGATGCAGTCTATCTGCCCCTCGCAGACGATCACCTCGCAGTGCGGATCCTTCCCTATCGCGCGAGAGGCGCGGTCGAATCCGAAAAGGACGTTCGACTTCTTGAAGATCAGCGTCTCCGGGGAATTGACGTACTTGCCGGAGTTCTTCTGCTCGACTAGCTGGCGCCCGGAGAACGCCACGACGCGTCCCTGCCTGTCGCGCACCGTGAACATGAGCCGTCCGCCGAAGCGGTGGTACCCCCTGTCGCCCGGACGGTTCGGCGCCTTGACGACTCCCGCTGCCTCGAGCTCCTCCGGCGTGTACCTGTACTTCTCCGCCCACTTGAGGATGTTGGCGATTCCGTTCGGCGCGTAGCCTATGCACCAGTCCTCCGCGACCTCTCCGTCGAGCGCACGGCTCTTCAGGTACTGCCTGGCGAGCTCCGCCTCCTTCGCCTGCAGGAGGCAGCGGTGGTAGAACGCGGCGAGCTCTGCCATCAGCGCGTGGAGGCGCTTGCGCATCCCCGCCTCTGGGTCGGCGCGTTCCTCGATCTTGACTCCGCACTGCTCGGCCAGCTTCTTCACCGCCTCGACAAAGGTGAGCCCCTCCTGCTTCTCGACGAACTTTATGGCGTCTCCCGACTCGCCGCACCCGAAGCAGTGGTAGAAGCCCTTCGCCGTGTTGATGTTGAACGACGGGGTCTTCTCGTGGTGGAACGGACAGCACGCCTTCACCGACCCGCCGGCGTGGCGCACCTGGATTCCGTACGACGCGATGAGATCGGCGAGGTCAATCCTCGCCTTGATCTCCTCCAGCACGGACTCTGTGATTCCGTTCGCCATCTCTACTGGACGTTGAGTTCCGGAATCGAGTCGTGGAGCGAGAGCTTGAGCGGGAGATCGAGGCAGAGCGGACGCAGCATCCTGAAGAGGCGCTGCGTGCGGACCATTATCTCGCCCGGGATCTTCCCGCGCGCGAGGAGATGCTTCAGGAGCCGCGGCGCGACGCCCTCCCACAACTGGCGCAGACCTCCGTCCGGCACCGGCGAGACGATGTCCGAGACGATAGGCTGCTTCGCGCCCATGTCGATCGCGATAAGCCTGTAGGCGCAGCGCGGACGCGGCTCCTTCGTCGTCAGGCCGGGCAGCAGGGCGAAATCGACGGCGATCTTCTCCTCGGAGGCGAAGGGAAGGTCCTTCGCCTTCGCAAGGTCGGCCTTCGCGAAGGTGATCTTCTCGACATGCGGCCGCGCGTCGGGTATCGGCAGCGCCTCGTCGTCCCATTTCCCCTCCGCGTGCTCGACCCTTGCGAACATCGCCTTGTCCGCCGCGAAGCGCATGGGGAGCGAGCGGTCGGACTCCAGCCGGAGCATGAAGCCGTAGGACTCCCACATGATCCTCGCGCACAGCGCGCGCTCGCGCTCGTTCGCAAGACGCGGCATGTAGCACGGATCGTGGCGGAAGAGGCGCATCTCCCCGGCGTTGGACACGACGAACTCGAAGTGCGATATCTCCATCGGCGTCGAGTAGAAGCCGAAGCTCGGGTCGATGCGCGTGCGCACGAAGTCGTGGAAGGTCTGCCATCCCTCGACCATCAGAAAGCGCGCCTTAACAGGGGTGTTCCTCTCGATGATCGCGGTGCAGAAGTACGGGAAGACAGTCCCCTTCGGGCAGACCGCCCAGTTGCACTGCGAGACGGCCTCCCAGAGCCCAAGGGCGTCCATCTTAGCGCCGATCTCCTCCGCAGTGCGCTCCATGCCGTCACCCCATAGATGCGGAGACCTTGAACACCGCCATGAGGATGGCGATCGCGACAAAGCCGACGACACCCGCGATCGCGACGATCATTATCGGCTCGAGGGCGTTTGTGAAGGACGCGATGTTCCTGTCCATGTCCTTCTGGTAGCGGCGTCCGATGTGCTCGAGCGACGACGCCATGTCGCCCGCCTGCTCGCCGACCGCGAGCATGTCCGTCATCATGCGCGGGAACACGCCCGACGAGGCGAGCGGACCCGAAATCGACGTTCCGTCCGTGACGCGCTTCCTCGCCGTCTCGAGCGCCTGCGCGATGACCGCGTTGTCGCACGTCTCCGCCGAGATCTTGAGCGCCTGCAGGACGTTAACGCCGTTCGAGAGAAGGGTCTTGAGGGTGTAGGCAAGCGAGGAATACGCCCCGGCCGCGACGATTCCCTTGACGAGCGGCGCACGGAGCTTCCACCCGTCGACCTTGAGACGTCCGGCGGGTGTGTCCTTCCACTTGCGGAACCAGAGTCCGAAAAGCACGGCCAGTATCGCGAGAACCCAACCGTAGTGGATGAAGAAGTCGGAAAGTCCTATCAGCATACGCGTGGGCAGCGGAAGCGCCGCGCCCATCGCGTCGAAGACCTTCTGGAACTTGGGGATGATCCAAACGAGAGCGCCGATGACAGCAACGACGCCGAAGCAGAGCACGATCACCGGATACGACATCGCGCTCTTGATCTTCCCGCGCATGTTGTCGTTCCGCTCGTAGTGGTCCGCAAGGCGCCTCAGCACCTCGACGAGCGCGCCGGAGGCCTCGCCCGCGCGGATCATGTTGGAGTAGAGCGGAGGGAAGCTCTTCGGATGGTGCGCGCACGCATCGGAGAAGCTCTCGCCGCGGACGATTCTGTCGCAGAGGTCCTGCCCGACGTAGCGCTGGGCGGAATCCTCCTCGCCCTGGTTGGAGAGCGCCTGCAGCGCCTGCCCGAGCGTCATGCCGGCCTCTATGAGGTCGGCGAGCTCGGAGGTGAACAGCAGCACCTCTACCGGCTTCATCGCCGTCTTGCGCCGTCCGCCCCCGAGCTGCACGTCCCAGATCGACTGGGACTTCGCCTTGGGCGCCGCCGAAGGGGAAGGCGCCTCGGCCGCCGGCTTTCCGGCGGCGGCAGCGGCCGTCTTCCTCTTCGCGTAGCCCATGGTCTTACTTGATGACCCTGGCGCGGATTACCGCCTCGGACGCCTCGAGCGCCTTGACGACGTCAGCGGGGATCGGCGAGTCGGTGTCGATGAGCGTGTAGGCGTAGTCGCCGCGGCTCTTGTTCGCGATGGCGTCGATGTTCACCTTCGCGTTGCCGAGGATGGACGTGAACTGCCCGATCATGTTCGCCACGTTCTTGTGGCAGATCGCGACGCGTCCGGCCTTGTTGGCAGCGCCGAGCGAGCATGCCGGATAGTTGACGGAGTTGACGATGTTCCCGTTCTCGAGGTAGTCGCGCATCTCCTTGACGGCCATGACCGCGCAGTTGTCCTCCGCCTCCTCCGTGGACGCGCCGAGGTGCGGGATGACGATGCAGCCCTTCTGCCCCGCGGTCGTGGAGTTCGGGAAGTCGGAGACGTACTTGCGGACCTTTCCGGCCTCGATGGCGGCGAGAAGGTCCTTCTCGTTGACGAGCGCGTCGCGCGCGGCGTTGATGATGATGACCCCGCGCTTCATCATGGCGATGGCGTCGGCGTTGATCATGCCCTTCGTCTCGGGGAGCGCAGGGACGTGAATCGTGATGAAATCGCACGCGCGGTAGATCGCCTCGACGTTCTTGCAGTGCTTCACGGCGTGGTCGAGGTTCCACGCGGCGTCGACGGAAAGGTAGGGGTCGTAGCCGAAGACCTCCATGCCGAGCTCAATCGCGGCGTTCGCGACCTTCTGTCCGATCGCTCCGAGGCCGATGACGCCGAGCCTCTTGCCCTGGATCTCCGTTCCGGCAAAGGCCTTCTTCGCCTTCTCGGCGGTCTTGTTGATAGCGGGGTCGGCGGCGTTCTCCTTGACCCACTCGATGCCGCCGACGATGTCGCGGCTCGCGAGAAGCATCGCCGCGATGACGAGCTCCTTCACGCCGTTTGCGTTCGCGCCGGGCGTGTTGAATACGACTATGCCCTTCTTCGCGTACTCGGCGTGCGGGATGTTGTTGACTCCCGCGCCGGCGCGGGCGACGGCGAGGAGGTTCGCGCCGGGGACTAGCTCGTCCATCTTGGCGCTCCTGACGAACACGGCGTCGGCCTCTTCGAACTTCTCGGTGCGGACGTAGTTCTCGCCCAGGTTGTTGAGCCCGCAGTCCGCAATCGGATTCAGGCAGTTGTACTTGTAGTTCATTTTTACCTTTTTCTTCCTTGTAGAGTTTATCTCGGAATTTCCCGTCACGCATGACGGTTGCCTGATATTATATCATAATTTCCGCGCCATCAGCGGCCGGATTCGAACTGCCCGCCTGTAGCCTCCAAATTTTCACCGCGGCACATTCGCCGCGCTCATGGAGACGAGGCTTCCAGCCGCGTCACCCCCGAACCACGACGCGCCAGGATCCTCGTCTCTCCCATGGAGACGCGGCTTCCAGCCGCGTTGCCCCCTCAACATTCTTGCCTATAACTTAACTATAATTCCAAGCCATTGCTTTCGCTACTTGGAGTTTTGGAGAACTTGAAATTCAGACGCGTTCTCCCAAACTCTGAAACTCCCAACGGCGAAAGCAATCAAATGCTGCGTTGACGCAACCCCTTTCGCCATGGAGACGCGGCGGGATGCCCGGCCCCCTCCATGGAGACGCGGCTTCCAGCCGCGTCCTCTCCCATAAGAGGAGGTGGAGCTTCCAGCTCCGCCACAATGAC
>JAEEGG010003098.1_pt1 | contig 41781 bp, 30 predicted proteins | sample 9134161 | NCBI WGS metagenome assembly JAEEGG01 (sample SAMN16246543, study PRJNA631951) | gut metagenome | biome: gut microbiome; feature: rumen; material: CR-attached | host: Bos | place: Iran: Karaj | collected 2018-10 | reverse complement strand
GAAGATAAGCGGCCCGATGGTCAAGTGGTCAAGACGGGGGCCTCTCACGCCCCAAACGGGAGTTCGACTCTCCCTCGGGTCACCATTTTCCTGTTGCGATCATATGCCGGCTTTATCGGGGATCAGAATTTTCCCGATTTCGGATAAGTCGGTGCCGATAACGATGAGGGTCCACCCGTTCCCATTCCGAACACGGTAGTTAAGCTCATCAGTGACGACGATACTTGGCCGGCGACGGCCCGGGAAAATAGTACGGCGCCGACACAAAAAAGCTCTCTGCGTAAGCAGAGAGCTTTTTTGTGTCGGCATACGGCGTTTTTATTTTAAATAAATCATCTCATTGTGTTGAAAGAGCTTTTTGCAGCGTGTATAATATAATAACCGTTTTAGAGCCCTCGCGGCAAATGCCGCGTCCGGAAAAAATGCGGGCGGAAAAAGAAGGTGTACCGATGCATGAGAATATAGTAGTCAAGGGAGCAAGGACGAATAACCTTAAAAATATCGACGTGGAGATCCCGAGAGACAAGCTCGTCGTTTTTACGGGGCTGTCCGGCAGCGGAAAATCGTCTCTTGCGTTTGACACTATATTCGCCGAAGGCCAGCGCCGTTACATCGAGTCGCTTTCTTCCTATGCGCGTCAGTTCCTCGGACAGATGGAAAAACCGGACGTAGACTATATCGAGGGTCTTTCTCCCGCCATATCCATCGACCAGAAGACCACGTCCAAAAACCCGCGCTCCACCGTAGGTACCGTGACGGAGATATACGACTATATGCGTTTGCTCTGGGCGCGCGTGGGCGTGCCTCATTGTCCGAAATGCGGGAAAGAGATAAAGCAGCAGACGATAGATCAGATCATAGACCAGATCATGTCCTTTGAGGAAGGTACCAGGATAATGGTGCTCGCTCCGGTCGTGAGAGCAAGAAAGGGCGAATATCAGAAGGTATTCGAAGACGCGAGAAAAAGCGGCTATGTCAGGGTGCGTGTCGACGGCAGCATGTACGATCTTTCAGAGGAGATCAGGCTGAATAAAAATATCAGACACGATATACAGATCGTCGTGGACCGCCTCGTGATCAAGCCCGATATAGTCCGCCGCCTTACCGACTCCGCCGAGACCGCCGCCGCGCTCACCGGAGGCATAATAATCGTCAGCATGCCCGACAGCGGGGAGGAACTCACTTTTTCGCAGAACTACGCGTGCGAGGACTGCGGCATAAGCATCGACGAGCTTACTCCGCGCATGTTTTCGTTCAATAATCCCTACGGAGCCTGTCCCACCTGCGGCGGAATGGGCTGTCTGCAGAAGACTGACCCGGGGCTGGTAATACCCAACGACAATCTTTCCATCATCGACGGCGCCATATGCGCCTCAAATTGGGGCAATATCAAAAACGACAGCATTTCGAGAATGTATTTCGAGGCGCTCGGGAAAAAATATCATTTTAAGATGACCACCCCGATCAAGGACCTGTCAGAAGAAGCAAGAAACGTCCTGCTTTACGGCACGAACGGGGAAAAGCTTGAACTGAAATACGAAAAAGAACGCGGCGTAGGAACCTTCTATCAGCCCTTCGAGGGCATTATAAACAATATTGAAAGGCGCTACAAAGAAACGCAGAGCCCGTCCATGCGTGCCGAGCTTGAGCAGTTCATGTCCGATTATCCCTGCCCCGACTGCGGAGGCAAGCGGCTGAAGGACGTATCGCTCGCCGTGACCGTGGGCGGCATGAGCATAGACCGTTTTTCGGCGCTTCCCGTAAATGAGGCGCTGGAGTTCCTGTCCGGCCTTAAGCTGGAGGGGCAGAAGGCGGTGATCGCGGACAGGATACTCAGGGAGATAGAAAACCGCCTCGGCTTCCTCAAAAGCGTGGGTCTTGATTATCTGACGATGAGCAGACAGTCCGGCTCGCTTTCCGGAGGAGAGAGCCAGAGAATAAGACTTGCCACGCAGATAGGCAGCTCGCTGATGGGCGTGCTGTATATCCTGGACGAGCCGAGCATAGGCCTGCACCAGAGGGACAACCACCGCCTGATCGACACGCTGAAAAGGCTCAGGGATCTCGGCAATACGCTCATCGTGGTGGAGCACGACGAGGAGACGATGATGTCCGCCGACTATATCGTCGACATAGGCCCCGGCGCCGGAGAGCACGGGGGAGAGGTGATATGCTCCGGGACTCCGCAGCAGGTCATGGAATGCGAGGAGTCGATAACCGGGCAGTATCTCAGCGGAAGAAAAAGAATAGGCTGCCCCGATAAGCGCCGCGTCGGAAAGAAGTATCTTGAAATACTCGGCGCAGAGGAAAACAACCTTAAAAACATAGACGTCAAGATACCGCTCGGCGTATTTACCTGCGTTACGGGAGTATCGGGCAGCGGAAAATCGTCGCTCATAAACATGATAATGTACCGCGCCCTGGCCTCGAAGCTGAACCGCATGAAGATCAAGCCGGGAAAATACGCGGGTATGAAGGGCGTGGAGCAGCTTGACAAGGTGATAGATATCGACCAGTCGCCCATAGGAAGGACTCCCCGTTCAAACCCCGCGACCTACACCGGCCTTTTCAACGACATAAGAGACATTTTCGCCTCCACGCCCGACGCGAGGGCGAGAGGCTACGGCAGCGGGCGATTCTCCTTCAACGTAAGGGGAGGCCGCTGCGAGGCCTGCAGCGGCGACGGTCTTGTGAAGATAGAGATGCACTTCCTGCCGGATATTTACGTACCCTGCGAGGTGTGCCGCGGGAAACGCTATAACCGCGAGACGCTCGAGGTGCGCTACAAGGGCAAGAGCATTTACGACGTGCTTGAAATGACAGTAGACGAGGCGCTGAGCTTCTTTGAAAACATGCCGAAGCTGAACGTGAAGCTCAAGGCCCTGAAGGACGTCGGCCTTGATTATATCAAGCTCGGTCAGCCGTCGACCACCCTTTCGGGCGGAGAGGCGCAGAGAGTGAAGCTGGCGACGGAGCTGGGCCGCAGGGCCACCGGAAACACCATGTATGTGCTGGACGAGCCTACCACCGGTCTGCATACCGCGGACGTGAAAAAGCTGATCGACGTGCTGGAGCGCCTGGTTGACGCGGGCAACAGCGTTGTCGTCATAGAGCATAATCTCGATATGATAAAGAACGCCGACTATATCATAGATCTCGGCCCGGAGGGCGGAGACAAGGGCGGCGAGGTCGTGTGTACGGGTACGCCGGAGCAGGTCGCGGCCTGTGAAGAAAGCTATACCGGACAATTTTTGAAAAGAGTGCTGACAGATGGACGCTAAAGAGCAGATGCGCTTATCCGGCAGCGTGGAGAGCGTGATTTTTTCAAACGATGAAAACGGATATGCCGTGCTGCGCCTTGCCCTGGACGGGGGAGGAACGGTCACGCTCGTGGGCACGGCGCCCTACGCCGCGCCGGGCGAAAAGATCACTGCCGTGGGACGCTGGGAGGAGCATCAGCTTCACGGTTCTCAATTCCGGGCGGAGATCATTGACCGCGCCATGCCGAAGACGGAAACGGAGATATGCGCGTATCTCGCTTCCGGCGTGATAAAGGGCGTGGGCCCCGTGACGGCAAAGAACATAGTCGAAAGCTTCGGGCGCGACAGCCTTGAGATCCTGGAAAACGCCCCGGAAAAGCTGACCGGGCTGAAGGGGATAACGTCAAAGCGCGCCGCGGAAATAAGCCTGTCCTTCAGACGGCGTACCGCGCTGCGCAGACTGATGGAATTCTTCGCCGACAACGGCATAAGATTGGAATACGCCATGCGTCTTTACCGCAGCTACGGCGACGACGCGATGGCCGCGCTGAACGCAAATCCGTATCTGCTCACGGGCGAGTTTTACGGAGCAAGCTTTGCCGACGCCGACCGGCTGGCGCTGAATATGGGCTTTGAGGCCGATTCCCCGGAGAGAGTGGAAGCAGCGGTGCTGTATGAACTGGACTATAACGCCGAAAACGGGCACTGCTTCATCCCTCGCGACAAGCTTTCCGCTGCCGTTTCCGCGCTGATCAGCGTGGACGCCGACTGCGTTTCGGCGGCTATGGTCAGGCTGGAGGAAGCGGGGGAGATGGTCGTTGAGGACATTGCCGGCCGTCAGGCATGCTATATGGCCTCGATATACAAGGCGGAGGCATACGTCGCCGAACGCATCAGGCGCATGGCCGAAACGGTATACGATACGGCTGCTCCCGATAAGCTCATAAGCCGCGCCGAGGAGGATATGGGCATCACCCTGGCCGAGCGGCAGAGAGAGGCCGTCAGAGCGGCGGCGGAATACGGCATTTTCGCGCTCACGGGCGGACCGGGCACCGGCAAAACGACCACTATCAGGGCTATACTCAGCGTGTTTGACAATATGGGCCTCAAGACCGCTCTCGCCGCGCCGACGGGGCGCGCGGCCAAGCGCATGGGCGAGCTGTGCCGAAGAGAAGCGTCCACAGTACACCGGCTGCTTGAAATGGGCTATGACGCCGATCTCGGCGCGCTGGTCTTCAAGCATAATGAACGGGATATGCTCGAGGCGGACGCGGTAATACTCGACGAGTCGTCGATGGTTGACATAATACTGATGAAGGCGCTGCTGTCGGCCATGAAGCCGGGCTGCAGGCTCGTGATGGTGGGCGACGCGGACCAGCTGCCGCCCGTCGGACCGGGAAACATGTTCGGCGACATACTGCGCAGCGGAGTAATAAACAGCGTAAGTCTTACCGAGATATTCAGACAGGCGGAGGAGAGCAGGATAGTTCTCAACGCGCATCTGATAAACAGGGGAGAGCTGCCCGAGCTGAAGGCAAACAAGGGAGATTTCTTTTTCATGCGCCGAAGGACCGCGGAGGCCGCGACGGAGACGATATTGGAGCTATGCTCGAAAAGACTGCCGGAAAACATGCACATCATGCCCGAGGAGATACAGGTGATATCGCCTTCCCGCCGCTATGCTTCCGGTACCGCGGAGCTCAACCGCAGACTGCAGGAGGCTATAAATCCCCCCGCGGAGGGAAAGGCCGAAAAGGCGTTCGGAGATATCGTCTTCCGCACGGGCGACAGAGTGATGCAGGTGCGGAACAATTACGATATAATGTGGACGAAAAACGACGGGACCGTCGGCGTGGGGATATTCAACGGCGACGTGGGCAGGATAACGTCGCTGGACAATGCCGAGCAGCTGCTGACGGTGGAATACGAGGACAGAAGCGCGGTATATTCCTTCGACATGCTTTCCGAGCTGGAGCCCGCCTACGCTGTGACGGTACATAAGTCTCAGGGCAGCGAATACAGGGCGGTGATCCTTTCGCTGGTAAAGGGCGCCCCGTCGCTGATGTCGCGCTCGGTGCTTTATACGGCGGTGACGAGGGCGAAGGAGCTGCTGATAATAGTAGGCGACGACGGGGCGGTCGCGGAAATGGTGGCAAACAACAGGACGCAGAGGCGATACAGCGGTCTTAAGACCCGCCTGACAAGGAACGAATGAGCGGACTGAAAAAGGGACTGCTCCGGCTGCTGTTCCCGCCGAAATGCCCGTTCTGCCGAAGGATACTCAGCGGCGAAGAGCTCATGTGCGGAGAATGCGCGGCCGGGCTCCCGTATACGGACAGGAAGGCGGATACGGGCGGCAGCTTCTATTCGCAGTGCGTATCGTCGCTCTACTATACCGGCGCGGTCAGAAAGGCCGTGCTTGCCTTCAAGTTTCACGGCAGGGCAAGCTATGCCGAATGCTTCGGCAGGCTGATGTCCGAAAGCGTGAGGAAGAAAACGGAAGGGCGCTTCGACGCGCTCACCTGGGTGCCGCTGAGCCGCGCAAGGCTCAGAAAACGGGGATATTCACAGGCAAGGCTGCTGGCGGAGGTCATGGGCAGAGAGCTGGGGTATACGCCGGAAAGGCTGCTTGACAAACCGGGAAACATACGGCCGCAGTCCCGGATACACGACAGCTCGCAGAGGCGGGCAAACGTGGCGGGTGCATATAAGGTGCATCCCGGCGCGGAGCTTGACGGCAGGAGAATTCTGCTTGTAGACGATATCTTCACCACCGGCGCGACGCTGGCGGAATGCTCAAAGATCATGCTTTTGGCAGGCGCGGAGGAAGTGGTCTGCGCCGTACTGTGCAGAGGGAAAAAAACGGATGATTTTCGGACGGGACATAGCCATAGACCTGGGGACGGCAACGGTACTCATGTTCATACGGGGCAAGGGGATAGTGCTCAGCGAGCCCTCGGTGCTGGCGGTGGACAGGGACACGGGGCGCGTGCTCAGAGTGGGACTGGGAGCGCAGCGCATGCTCGGCAGGACGCCGGGTAATATCGCCGCGCTCAGACCGCTGCGCGGCGGTGTGGTCTCGGACTATGAAATGACCGAACGGATGCTCAGAGAGTTTATAAGAAAGGTCAGCTCCTTCAGCATTATAAGACCGCGTGTGCTCATCAGCGTGCCCAGCGGTATAACCGAGGTGGAGGAGCGCGCCGTTATCGACGCGGGCCTTCAGGCAGGCGCGCGTAAGGTATATCTCATGGAGGAGCCGATGGCGGCGGCCATGGGAGCGGGGCTGCCGATAGAGGAAGCGTCGGGACGTATGATAGTGGACATAGGCGGAGGCACCACGGATATAGCGGTGATCTCCATGTCGGGCATCGTGCGCTCGGCCTCGCTGAAAACGGCGGGCGACAGCTTTGACGAGGCGATAATAAAATACGTGCGAAAAAAGCACAGTATACTTATAGGCGAAAGGACCGCGGAGGAACTCAAGCTCAACATAGGCTGCGTCTATCCGCCGAACGACTCGGTTTCCGTCGACGTAAAGGGGCGCTGCCTGCTGACGGGACTGCCGAAGCTGTTCACGATCTCCACTGAAGACATGCTGGAGGCCTTTGACGACGTATGCATGCAGATACTTGACGCGATATATCACGTGCTGGAAAATACTCCTCCGGAGCTCGTCGCGGACGTTTCGGAGAACGGCATTACGCTCACGGGCGGCGGAAGTCTGCTGAAGGGCATGGATAAGCTTATCCGTGCCAGGACGAACATACCTGCGCATGTGGCGGACAGTCCCGTCTCGTGCGTTGCCAAGGGTATGGGAAAGGCCCTGCAGCAGCTCGGTGAAATGCAGGACGGCGCCATAAATCTGTTTCGGAGAAAACAGCTGCAATGAAAGACAACATACACGACGGCCACAGACGCCGGCTGAGAAAAAGATACGCCGAATTCGGTCTGGACAGCTTCGAAGATCATACGGTGCTCGAGCTTCTGCTGACCTACGCCGTGCCCCGGCGGGACGTGAACGAGCTCGCTCACAGGCTGGTGGACAAATTCGGCAGCCTCGGCGAGGTGTTCGACGCGCCTGTCGAAGAGCTGATGAAAACGGAGGGAGTGGGAGAAAGCACCGCGCTGCTCATACGCATGGTCCCGGAGATAAGCAGACGCAGCATGATCTCGAAAAACGAGAAACGCTCCGCCGCCGTGCTCTCCGGCGCGAAGGAAAGCGGCAAGTTCTTTATTCCGTACTTCTACGGCGAATGCGAAGAGGCGGTATACGCCGCTTTTCTTGACGACAGCCTCAGGCTGATATCCTGCCGGCTGATGATGCGAGGAGAGGTGAATGAGGCGGATCTGAGCAGCCGAAAGCTTGTGAGCATGGCTTTATCCTGCCGGGCGACGAACGTAGTACTCGCGCACAATCATCCGTCGGGCTCGCTGATCCCTTCCGCGGCGGACAGACAGGCTACCGCGGAAGCGAGGAATGCGCTGAAAGCGGTTGACATAAATCTTGTCGATCACGTGATCATATCGGGAAACATGTACGTTTCCATGGAAGAATGCGGCTATTTCATGCAGAGGGAAAACAATGGGAGAATTCAGGGCGGTAAGTGAATATTCCCCGGCCGGAGACCAGCCGGAGGCTATCGAAAAGCTGGCGCGCGGAATTGAAATGGGATTTCCCGAGCAGACGCTGCTTGGCGTGACGGGCTCGGGAAAAACTTATACCATGGCAAAGGTGATAGAGCGCCTGCAGCGGCCCACGCTGGTGCTGGCGCATAACAAGACTCTTGCCGCGCAGCTCTGCAGCGAGTTCAGGGAGTTTTTCCCCGACAATGCCGTGGAGTATTTCGTTTCCTATTACGACTATTATCAGCCCGAGGCGTATATCCCGCACACGGATACCTTCATCGAGAAGGACATGAGCATAAACGACGAAATCGAGCGGCTTCGCCATTCTGCCACGTCGTCGCTGTTCGAGCGCCGCGACGTGGTCGTTGTGGCCTCGGTATCGTGCATATACGGTCTCGGCGATCCGATAGACTATAAAAGCATGGTGCTGTCCGTGCGCGAGGGACAGACGCGCAGCATGACGGAGATAATGCGCAAGCTCGTGGAGATACGCTACGAGCGAAACGATCTCGCCTTTGAGCGCAACATGTTCCGCGTGCGCGGGGATACGATAGAGATATTCCCGGTCTATTCGAGAGACAGCGCGATAAGGATAGAGTTCTTCGGCGACGAGGTGGACAGGATAAGCGAGATAAATCCCGTAACCGGCATGCCCACGCGCAGGGTGAGCCACGTCGCCGTTTATCCGGCCTCTCATTACGTTACCTCGAGAGAGAAGATGGAGCGGGCGCTTAAGAACATCGAGGAAGAGATGAACGAGCGAGTAAAGTGGTTCGAGGACAACGGCAAGCTCGTTGAGGCGCAGCGAATAAGACAGCGTACGATGTACGATATGGAAATGATGCGCGAGCTGGGCTACTGCTCGGGCATAGAAAACTACTCGAGAGTGATCAGCGACCGCGCTCCGGGCAGCGCGCCGATGACGCTGCTCGACTATTTCCCGGACGACTTCATAATGTTCATCGACGAATCCCACGTTACTCTTCCCCAGGTGCGGGCCATGTACGCCGGAGACAGGGCAAGAAAGGAAAACCTGGTGGAATACGGCTTCCGCCTGCCCAGCGCGTTTGACAACAGACCGCTGAATTTCAAGGAATTCAACGAACGCATAAAGCAGGTGATATACGTAAGCGCCACGCCCTCGGAATATGAACGCTCGCGTTCGTCGCAGATCGTCGAGCAGATCATAAGGCCGACGGGACTTGTGGACCCGCGGGTGGAGGTGCGCCCGGCGGAGGGACAGATAGACGATCTCTGCGGCGAGATAAACGCGCGCACCGACAGGGGAGAAAGAACGCTCGTTACCACGCTTACCAAGAAAATGGCGGAAAATCTTACCGATTACCTGCACGGAGCGGGCATACGCGTAAGATACATGCACCACGATATAAACAGCATCGAGCGCATGGAGATCATAAGGGACCTGCGTCTCGGCGAATTCGACGTGCTGGTAGGCATCAATTTGCTCAGAGAGGGCCTCGATCTGCCGGAGGTATCGCTCGTGGCGATACTCGACGCCGACAAGGAGGGCTTCCTTCGCAGCGAGACCTCGCTCATACAGACCATAGGCAGAGCGGCGAGGAACGCGGACGGCTGCGTGATAATGTACGCCGATGAGATAACGCCGTCCATGCGCGCCGCCATAGACGAAACGGAGCGCCGCAGGGCCGTGCAGGAGAAATACAACCGCGAGCACGGCATAGTGCCCAGGACGATAATAAAGAGCGTGAGAGACCTCATAGAGATATCCGCTCAGGCGGAGAAGGAGGTACGGGACGAGGACGGCATAAAGCTGACCGCAAGGGAACGCGACGAGGCCATAGCAAGGCTCGAAAAGGAGATGAAGCAGGCCTCGAAGATGCTCGAGTTCGAATACGCCGCGGTGCTGCGCGACAGGATAATAAAGCTCAGAGGCTCGAAATAATAACGGAAAACGGGTACGCCTGCCTCCGCGTCTTCAGCGCGGAGGCAGGCGTTTTATTCCGCTTGCCGCGGGCCGGGCACCGATGATATCGTTCCGGCATAGAATGGACCGGAGTGATGACGGATTTGAATACAGGAAATTTTGCGCTCTCTCCGGTATGCATGGCGCTCATCGCGGGCTGCGGGACGTGGTTCGTCACCGCCCTCGGCGCCGCGACGGTCTTCTTTTTCCGGGAGAGCGGACGAAAAATACTCAATATCATGCTGGGCTTTGCGGCCGGAGTGATGATAGCCGCAAGCTTCTGGTCGCTTTTAGAGCCGGCGATAGACAGAGCCGAGCGCATGCTTTCGGTCCCCGCGTGGCTGGTGGCCTCGGCGGGCTTTACGTGCGGAGCGGCGTTCATATGGCTTTCGGAAAAAGCAGTGGAGGCGGCGAGACGGAGCCTCGGTACGGCGGGGCAGGGAGGAATGAAAAGAACGAGCATGCTCGTGCTGTCCGTTACCCTGCACAATATACCCGAGGGACTTGCCGTGGGCGTGGCCTTCGGGGCTCTGGGCTCCGGAGACGCCGGCCCGGAGGCGCTTGTCTCTGCTATATCCGTAGCCCTCGGCATCGCGCTGCAGAATTATCCGGAGGGCGCCGCCGTGGCGCTGCCGATGATGCGGGAGGGCTGCCCGAGAGCGAGGGCCTTTTTCGCCGGCCAGGCCTCCGGGCTCGTTGAGCCCGCGGCCGCGCTGATCGGCGCGCTGACGGTCGCCCGGACGGAAATACTGCTGCCGTACGCGCTGGCCTTCGCGGCGGGAGCCATGATACTCGTCGCGGTGCATGAGCTGATACCCGGATGCAGAGAAAATACGGAGGGCTCTCCGTATCTGCCGACGATGGGTATCATAGCCGGGTTCGCGCTGATGATGCTGCTGGACACGGCGCTGTGACGAGACGGTCCCGCCGGGCATATGATTACAGCCGGTGCGCAAAAAACTGCGCACCGGCTGTTTGCCTGAAGGCTGAACGTTATTTGTCGCCGTAATGCTCGCGGCGGCTTTTCAGCTTGTTTCTGCGGTAAATGAATATCACTATCGCGAGTACCGCCACTATGGCGATGCCTATGATATAGATCGCGGAGCTTGAGCCGCCGGAGGTCTTTACGCCCAGCCACAGAGAGTCCATGAGCTTGGTGGTCTCCGCGGAGAGATTGAGGAAGCTCTGGCTTCTTGCAAGAGTCTCTTCGGAGGGGTAGGCGACCTCGCTTATTCCGACGTCGTCGTCAAGATAATTGCGGGCCTCGGTGGAGGGGACGGAATAGCCGAGGTAGCTGAGGTTCTCGCCGCAGATCGCGGGATCGCACAGAAAGTTGATATACGCCTCGGCGGCCTCCTTGTTGTCGCTGGTGGCGGGGATGCACATGGCGTCGATAAAGACGTTGAAGCCCTCTTTGGGGTAATAGAATTCAAGATTTTCGTTTTCCTGCTTCATCAGCAGGAAGTCGCCCGCGTAGTAGGGGGCGATCCAGGCCTCCTCGTGCTCCATCTGATTGAAGATCTGATCCATTACGTAGCCCTGCACCAGAGGATGCTGTTCGGTGAGCTTGGCGGCCGCCGCGCGGATCTCGTCTTCGTTCTCGGTATTGAGCCCGTAGCCCAGCAGCAGCTCGGAAATGCCGAAGGCGTCGCGGGGATTATCGAACATGAGTATCTTGCCGGCGTATTTTTCGTTCCAGAGCAGGTCCCAGCTGCCGGTATCGCCCTCGTCGACGAACTTGGTGTTGTATATGACGCCGACGGAGCCCCAGGTATAGGGAACGCTGTAAACGTTGTCGGGATCGTAGTCCGTGTTTTTATAGCTCTCGTCGATATACTTGTAGTTGGGAATGTTGTCAAAGTTGAGGGGAGCAAGCATGCCCTCGCTGATCAGGCGGGCGATCATGTAATCCGAGGGGATGATCACGTCGTAGGACGAGCCGCCGGTCTTGAGCTTGGTATACATGGTCTCGTTGGTATCGTAGGTGAGGTAGTTCACCTCGATGCCGGTGGCCTCGGTAAAGGCCTTGTTCACGTCGATATAGCCGTCGGAGCCGTCGGAAATATACTGGCCCCAGTTATATACGTTGATGGTGACCTTCTCGTCCGCGCGGGCGGGAGCGGAGACGCAGAACACAGAGACGAGGCAGAATGCCGCAAGAAGAGCGGACGCCGCGCGCAAAAGTTTTTTAAGCATTTGTTGACCTCCTTCGCAGGGAGCGGGAGCCGCGGCGGCTGTCCCTTGCCTGCAGTATATTCATTATTATCATCGCCAGGAGAATTATGATGAACATAAAGGTGAAGAGCGCGTAGATCTTCGGCTGGAGAGGCTTTTTCGTGTAATTGTATATCTCCACCGGCAGCGTAACGAAGCCGGGACCGTAGACGAAATAGCTTATCACGAAATCGTCGAGCGACATGGTGAAAGCCATGAGCGCGCCCGATATCACTCCGGGCATTATCTCCGGAAGCACGACCTTGAAAAAGGCCTGAGAGGGAGTGCAGCCGAGATCCATGGCGGCCTCCGACAGATGATCGTCCATCTGCCGCAGCTTGGGGAGCACGGAGAGGATGACGTAGGGAAGATTGAAGGTTATGTGCGCGATGAGCAGCGTGACGAAGCCCATGACGCTTTTTATCTTCATGACCTGCCCGACGAATACGAAAACAAGGGCGAGGGAGATGCCGGTGACTATCTCCGGGTTTGTCAGGGGGATATTGGTGAGGGCCATGGTCATGCGCCGCATGCGTCCGCCCATGGAATGTATCCCCAGGGCGGCTGCCGTACCGAGCACCGTGGCGAAAAGAGAGGAGATAACGGCTACGATGACGGAGTTGAGCAGCAGCGGGAGCAGGACGTTGTCGCGCAGGAGCTCGCGGTAATTATTCAACGTGAAGCTTTTGAATACCGAAATGTCCGTGCCGGTGTTGAACGACGCCACGGCAAGCACGATCATGGGTACGTACAAAAACGCGAAGATGACCACGGTGAATACCGAAGAAGTCTTTTTCATACCGTCGCCACGCTTTCGTCATCGCCGCTGAAGCGGTTCATCAGCGCCGTGCAGGCCAGAACGATGATCATCAGCACCAGAGACAGGGCCGCGCCGAGATTGGGATTGTACGCGGTCTTGAACTGGGACTCTATCACGTCGCCTATCAGGGTGGTGCCGGTGTTGCCGAGCTTCTGGGAAATGTAGAAGGTCGACACAGCCGGAACGAATACCATCGTCACTCCGGAAATTATCCCGGGTACCGAAAGGGGGAGCGTGACCTTTGCGAAGACCTGCGCTCCGCCGCAGCCGAGATCCTGGGCCGCTTCGATAAGGCGGCGGTCTATCTTCATTATCACGGTGTAAAGCGGCATGATCATATACGGCAGATAGTTGTAAACCATGCCGAGTATCACCGCGCCGTTAGTGCGGATAAGCGGAAGGGGAGGCAGGCCGAGCTTAATGAAAAAGCCGTTTATTATGCCCGTGTCCTCCAGCAGGGCGACCCACGCGAGGGTGCGCAGCAGGAAGCTGATGCACATCGGCAGCATTACCAGCATATACAGCAGCCGCTGGCTTTTCGGACCGGCCTGGGCGATGCGCCAGGCTACCGGGTACCCGAGCAGCAGGCATATCAGCGAAGAAACAAGAGCGAGCCATACGCTGCGGAGGAATATGGGGATATAGTTTTTGACCGTTTCGACGTTTCCGAGCGTAAAGCGTCCGGTGACGGAGTCGGTGAAAGCGTAGTAAACGACGATCACGAGAGGGACGACGGTAAAGAGAGTCATCCATACGAGGTAGGGTCCGGAGCTGAGTTTATTCTTCATTCTCGGACTCCTCGCCGGCCGCGTCCGCCTCGGCGTCGCCTATTTCATCGTATTCGGCGCTGTATGAGCTGTAATCTCCGAACATGCCCGAATACTCGCTCTTCTTCATTATATGTATGTCCTCCGGCTCGAGCCGGATGCCTATATTCGCTCCGACGGGATGATAATCCGTGGTCTGAATGAGCCACTTGAAGCCGTGGAAGTCCACGATTATATCGTAATGCACGCCCTTGAAGGTAACGCTCGTCACGCTGCCGCAGAGATGTCCGCTGTCGGCGGCGACGATATCTATGTCCTCGGGGCGTATGACCACGTCGACGGGTTCGTCCTTATCAAAGCCGAAGTCCACGCAGGGGAAGCGTCTGCCGAGAAATTCCACCAGCCTGTCGGCGCGCATGACGCCGTCGAGGATATTGCTCTCGCCTATAAAGTCGGCGACGAAAGCGTTTTTCGGCTCGTTGTAGATATCCTCCGGCTTGCCGATCTGCTGTATGCGGCCGTGATCCATCACCACGATGGTGTCGCTCATGGTAAGGGCCTCTTCCTGATCGTGAGTGACGTAAATGAAGGTTATGCCCATCTGCTGCTGGATGCGCTTGAGCTCGTTCTGCATATCCTTTCGCAGGCGCAGGTCCAGAGCGCCGAGAGGCTCGTCGAGAAGAAGGACCTTCGGGCGGTTCACCAGAGCGCGGGCTATGGCTATGCGCTGCATCTGACCGCCGGAAAGAGAGTCGATCTTTCTTTCCTCAAAGCCCTTCATGCCGACCAGAGCGAGCATGTCTCGAACGCGCGAGGCCGTTTCGCTCTCGGGAAGCTTTTTCAGCCTGAGACCGAAGGCGATATTATCGTATACGTCCAGGTGCGGGAAAAGCGCGTACCTCTGAAAGACGGTGTTTACCTGCCGTTTATGCGGCGGGACATCATTAATCCTCACACCGTCAAACAGGACGTCGCCGGACGTGGGCTTCTGAAAACCGCCGATTATCCGAAGAGTGGTGGTTTTGCCGCATCCGCTGGGTCCCAACAGTGTGAGGAATTCCGAATCGTTGATATAAAGGTTAATGTTGTTTAAAACAACCTCACCGTCAAACGCCATGCAGCAGTCCGCAAGGCGAATGAGCTCTTTTGACATTATCCTCCCCCATTCCGCTCGTTATGATTATATGTGTTGAATATTATCACATATCGCGCAAATGTCAATGAAAATCATGGCCCGGGAAATATTTTTCGACAAAATCCACTTTTTCGACCGTAAAGCTTCTGCCGCGAAGGTATTCCAGCTCGCCGGCGTCGGTGGGGAAATCAAAGACGACGCGGTATGAATACAGCGCCTGATATTTTTCCGCCGAGCCGCGGGAGCTTATCCCGCCGTACTTGCCGTCGCCGAGCAGAGGATGCCCCGCGGCGGCGAGCTGGGCGCGTATCTGATGCGTGCGCCCGGTGAGCAGACGGCATTCCAGCAGGGCGAGAGAGCCGGAAACGGCCAGAGTGCGGTATCTCGTGACGGCGGTGCGGGAGCCGGCCTCGCGTTCGCTTCGCACGTAGACGCGGTTTTTCGCGGCGTCCTTGAAAATATAGCCGCTCAGTTCCCCCGAAGGAGGGGAGGGAGCGCCGATGACCGCGCAGAGATAGTATTTGTCTATCTCGCGCAGGCGTATCTTTTCGTTGAGTATGCGCAGGGCGGAGGCGGTCTTGGCGGCTATGACGATCCCGCCGGTGTTGCGGTCGATGCGGTTGCACAGAGCGGGCGCAAAGGAATTCTCCGCTTTAGGATCCCATTCGCCCTTAAGATACAGATAGGCCTGTATGTTCGCAATGAGCGTGCGGAAAACGTCCGCGCCCTCGGCCGCGTGGCAGAGCACGCCGGGACGTTTGTCGGCAAGAAGGACGTTTTCATCCTCATATACTACGTTCAGCTCCGGCCGCGCTATGGCAAGATATGCGTTGTCCTCGCTCGGCCGGCGGAAAAATTCGTCGCCGATATACAGGGAAACGACGTCGCCCTCGCAAAGACGGTAGTTTCTTTGCGAGGGACGGGAATTGACCTTGATGCGCTTGAGGCGTATGTATTTCTGGCAGAGGGAGGACGGAAGCAGGGGGACGGCCTTTTCCGTAAAGCGGTCGAGCCTCTGACCGGCGTCGTTTTTGTTGACTGTTATTTCCTTCAAGAAAGTGCCTCCGAATTATTGAAAAAAATGCTTGCTTTTTCGGGACCGCTCTGTTATTATAATAAAGCTGTTTATTTGAAAGCAATCTGCTTAAGGAGGTGCGGCAAATGGCAAAGTGCGAATTTTGTGACAAGAGCGTATCTTTCGGTATCAAGGTCAGCCATTCTCACAGGCGCTCAAACAAGATGTGGAAACCCAACGTGAAGCGGGTCAAGGCGATAGTAGATGGCTCCCCGAAGCACGTTTATGCCTGCACGAGGTGCCTCCGCAGCGGTAAAGTTACCCGCGCGGTGTGAGAAAAAACCGTTAAAAAACGCGAGGTCGGCTATCACGGGCGAAGCCCGGTGTGCGCGGTCTCGCGTTTTTTTCGTTCCCGGGCAGCCGTGCGGCGCCGGATCACTCGGCGCTTTCCGTGTCCGCCGTTTCGGCAGGGGGACCGTTCTCCCTGCGGGACGGCGTTCTTTTTGCGAGAAGACGCTTAAGACCGCTGCGGTAGATATAGAAAATGACAAAAGCGCACAGAAGAGAAAGGATTATCTTCAGCCACCATTCTCCGAAGATCACCGAGAGTATCGGAAAAGCCGCAGCGGCGGCGCATGCGCCGAAGGAGACGACCCGCGTGACGATCACGACGACGGCGAAGACCACGACGCAGATGAGGCAGACGCGCCAGTCATACATGAGCAGCAGCAGAGCGGGCCATACCACGTTCCTGTACGGCCTGAAGCCGTTGAAAAAGGGGTAAGCCTGAGCCAGCAGCGCTATCAGCACGGCGGTGAGCTTGCCCACGGAGGCAAAACCCGGACCGCGCAGACACAGGCCGCCTATCAGGACGACGAGCAGGGCCTTGAAAAACTCCGCGGCGACGAGATAGATCACGCCCCGGCGGTTGTGCAGCTCGAACATGCGCGAATAGGACAGAGCGTGGCTCACGTCGTTTTGAAAGACGTTTCGTGATATGAGCATGCTGCTGTTGACAGAAGCGAGGAAGTAGGTCAGAACGGTCAATAGTATAAGACGAATTATCATGTCGCATTCCTCCTGTGTCCGCTTGGCTTTTTCTATTTGTACTGATCGCCCTTCTGGCGAACGGTGAAGCGTATCGGCGTTCCTTCCAGACCGAAAACGCCGCGGATCTGATTTTCGATATAGCGCCGGTAGGAAAAATGGAACAGCTCGGCGTCGTTCACGAAGATGACGAAGTGAGGGGGACGGATCCCGGTCTGAGTGATGTAATACAGCTTCAGACGGCGGCCCTTGTCGGTGGGCGGCTGTACTCTCACGGTGGCGTCGGCGAGAACGTTGTTGAGCATGCCGGTGGTTATGCGCATGGTGTTCTGATCGTTGACGAAGTTTATCAGCTCAAACAGGCGGGGTACACGCTGGCCGGTGAGAGCGGAAATGAAGATCACGGGGGCGTAGCTCATAAAGCTGAGGTCGCGGCGGATATCCTCGCGCATCCGTTCCATGGTACCCGTTTCCTTGTCGACCAGGTCCCATTTGTTCACGGCGATAACGCAGGCCTTGCCGCTTTCGTGAGCCATTCCGGCGATACGGGCGTCCTGCTCGGTGACGCCGTCGCGGGCGTCGAGCATGATAATGCAGACGTGAGCGCGGTCGATGGCGGCCTCGGAGCGGAGCACGCTGTATTTTTCTATTTTGTCGTCTATTTTCGAGCGGCGGCGCATACCGGCCGTGTCGATGAACATATATTTGCCGAAGTCGTTTTCAAAATAGCTGTCGACGGCGTCGCGCGTGGTGCCGGCGATATCGCTGACTATCATGCGCTGCTGACCGAGTACGCGGTTGAGCAGCGAGGATTTGCCCACGTTCGGCCGCCCTATGATGGCGGTCTTTATTACGTCGTCCTCCTCTTCCTCTTCTTCGGGGGGTGGGAAGTAGCTTATGCAGGCGTCGAGCAGATCGCCGGTGCCGTGACCGTGCACGGCGGAAACGGCTATGGGCTCGCCCAGGCCGAGACTGTAAAAATCGTAGATGTCCGGGTCGACGGCGCCGACGGAGTCCATTTTGTTCACCGCGAGCACCACGGGCTTGCCGGAGCGCAGGAGAAGATCTGCGGCGTCGGCGTCCGCGGCTGTTACGCCGGAGCGTATGTCGGTGACGAGCACGATGACGTCGGCGGTGTATATGGCGGCCTGAGCCTGCTCGCGCATGAGACGCAGCATCTCGCTGCTGCTGCCCGGCTCTATGCCGCCGGTATCGACCATGGTGAAGGAGCGGCCGTTCCAGTCGGCGTCGGCATACACTCTGTCGCGGGTAACGCCCGGCACGTCCTCGACGATGGACACGCGCTTTCCCGCAAGCTTGTTGAAAAGCATGGATTTGCCCACGTTGGGCCGGCCGACTATTGCAATGAGCGGTTTGGGCACGCTGGTCTCACCTCAATTCAAAAAAGCTTCGAGCAGGGCCTCGCCGTCGTTGGCGACGCCGATTATCGGTACGCCCAGGGTGCGGGAAGCGTCGCTCAGCGTGACGCTGTCGAGGAACATGTCGCCGCCGTGCCGCAGCATGGAGGCGCTTATGAGCAGCCTTGAGCCCAGGGGTCTGTCTTTGAGCTGCTCTATGAGGTCGCCGCCGGTTATGAGCCCGGCGACGTCCACGGTGCTTCCGAAAAAGCGATTTTCTATCCCGTATACGGCGCCCGAAACATTATAGCATCTTTCCGAGGAAATTTGAAGAAGTTTTCTTATCAGCGGAGCGGCGGCAAGACCGGTGGCCACGGAGAAGGCGCCGGAGCCGCTGCTGCCGGAGCGGACCTCAAGGGCGGAGAGAAATTCGTTTTCAAGAGAACGCATCATCCCCACGCCGTTTTCGAACTGCGGGTAGCCGCCGTAATAATCCTCCTCCGGGATATCCCGGCCGGCGCGCAGGAAAAGCTCGTCCGCGCAGCAGAAAATCCGCTCGCCGTAACGCGCGGCGCACTCGCATCCGAAAGCGTCCACGGCGTCGATTATTTCCGCGGCGGCGTCCGGAGTGACCGGGGAGAGGGGATAGAGGCCCTCGCGATGGCGGGTAAGGCCCACCGGGACCACGGACACGCTGCTCACGGAGGGATAAAGCGCGGCAAGCTCGCGCATGCTGCGCAGGAGCACGCTGCCGTCGTTTATGCCGGGGCAGACGACTATCTGACAGTTCATGGCTATGCCCGCCTCGGAAAAGCGGCGCATGATATCCATGCATCTGCCCGCGTTTTCATTGCCGAGCATGAAGCGGCGCACGTCGGGATCGGTCGCCTGAACGGAGACGTTCACGGGGCTTATGCGCAGCTCGCAAATGCGTTCGATCTCGCGCGGGGAAAGATTGGTAAGCGAAATGTAATTGCCCTGAAGAAAGCTGAGGCGGGCGTCGTCGTCCTTGAAATAGAGCGTTTTCCGCATCCCGGACGGGAGCTGATCTATAAAGCAGAAAACGCATTTGTTCGAGCAGGAGCGCGCCTTGTCCATGAGGTAGCTTTCAAATTCGAGCCCCAGGGGAAGACCCTCGTCCTTGACGATGCGGGCGAAGCGTATCTTGCCCGAGCGCGTGTATTCCACGGTAAGGCGGGAGTCGGAGGAATAATACTTATAGTCGAGCACGTCACGGATGAATTTGCCGTTGACGGCCACGAGAAAATCGCCCGCGCGCATACCTGCGCGGGCTGCCGGGCTGTCGGGAGCGACGCTGACTATAAGCTGGGGCATCGTATGAACTCTCCTTTTGACTCGCTTACGAAAACAGAGGGGGCGACGCCCCCTCTGCTTTGATGCCTGGTTATTTTTCCGCAGCGATCTTGATGACCTCTCTGCCGTCGTAGGAGCCGCAGTTTTTGCAGACCCTGTGGGGCAGATGGTACGCCCCGCACTTGGGGCAGGCAACGAGAGAGGGAGCGGTGAGCTTCCAAACGGAGGAGCGCCTCTTATCTCTTCTTGCCTTCGATACTTTTCCTTTCGGTACAGCCATTATGACACCTCCTGTTAATCTGATAATAGCTGTCCTAATACAGCTAATCGGGAGTCCGGTTCGGCTCCGCAGCCGCAGGGACCGTCGTTGAGGTTTCTGCCGCAGCGCGGGCAGAGACCCTTGCAGTCCTCACTGCAGAGTATCTTGGTATCCATGCCGAGAACGAAAGCGTCGGCGGCTATCTCGCCGAGATCGACGAAGTCTCCGTCCAGCAGGAAAATATCGGGGTTTTCACTGTCCTGAAGCTCGGCGGCCAGAACGGCGTCGAGAGGGAAGACCATTTCCCTTTCAAAACTTTTGCCGCAGCGGTCACACACGAGGAGCAGCTTTGCGCTGAGCCTGCCCTTCAAGGTGAGCACCCCCGCGCTGTTTATCACGCAGCCCGCAGCCCTCAAGGGCGCGGAAAACGCGGCGACAGAGGGAAGCTCCAGCCCCTCCGGCCCGATCTCGCAGTCGAAATCGACGCATCCCGGGTCGGCAATGACGGTATGAAGGTCAAGGCGCATAAAATCACCCCTGTCTTACAACAGCGCTCGATTATTATAATGTACGCCCGGGCGTTTGTCAAATCTTTTCTGATAAAAAACCACTGTATTTTTCCCTTGAATTATAGTAATATGTCTATTACAATCAATACAATATTGTAAATACGTCCGGAGATGGAGAATAATGGATCAGAAGTACAGCGTAAACCTTTCCACGCTGGTGAACGAATTTGAGCTCAACGTGGCATACAAGCCGCCGCATTACGAAGAGGTCAGGGTCGTTACGCCGGACCTGAACAGGCCCGGAATGCAGCTGATAGGCTTTTTCAGCCATTTTGACAACGATCGCCTTCAGATCATGGGCATCGTTGAAACGATGTATCTGAAAACGCTGCCCTCGGTGGAGCGCAGGAAATGCTTTGAAATGCTGCTCAAGCGGGATATCCCGGCGCTCATCATCTGCCACGGCATGGAGGTATACCCCGAGTGCATGGAAATGGCGCAGAAATACGGCGTCACGCTCCTGACTACGGAGATAGAGACCTCCGTTTTCGAGGCGGAGCTCATCGCCACGCTCAACGTATATCTCGGGCCGCGCATAATGCGGCACGGGGTGATGATGGAGGTATACGGCGAGGGCATACTTTTGACGGGCGAAAGCGGAGTCGGCAAGAGCGAGACCGCCATAGAGCTTGTCAAGCGCGGCCACCGGCTCATCGCGGACGACGCCGTGGAGATCAAGAAGATCTCCTACAACACGCTTTTTGCCTCGGCTCCCGACCTTATCAGACATTATATCGAGCTGCGCGGCATAGGCGTGGTGGACGTGATGAGACTGTTCGGCATGGGCGCGGTAAAGTCGTATGAGCAGCTGAGCCTCATCATAAACATAGAACCGTGGGAAGACGGGAAAATGTACGACCGCCTCGGCCTCGAAAACAATTACAGCACGCTGCTCGGCGTCAAGATACCCACGATCTCGGTGCCGATAAAGCCGGGACGCAACCTCGCGGTGATAGTCGAGGTCGCCGCGATGAACAACAGACAGAAAAAGATGGGCTTCAACTCCGCTCAGGAGTTCACCGACAGGATAAACAAGCATTTCGAGCAGAGCATGTCCGCCGGAAGAAAAGACGGCGCTGCGGAACAGTAAGGAAGGTAAACAGGCACATGGGCAGAACTCTTGCCGACGAAATACGCGAAAAGCTGCCGCGGATCGAGCTGCGGGAAAACGAACCCCTGGCGAACCATACCAGCTTCAGGATAGGCGGACCGGCAAAAGCGGCCCTGTTTCCCGGGAGCACGGATGAACTGCGCAGTCTGTGCGCTTTCCTGCGTTCCAGGGGCGAGAAGCCGCTGCTGCTCGGGAACGGCAGCAACGTGCTCGCCCCGGACGGAGGCACGGACAGAGCCGTCATACTGACGGTGAAACTATGCGGCGTGTCGCGCCGGGGCGAAGAGCTGATGGCGGAGTGCGGCGCCGCTCTGACGCGCTGCGCGGCCTTCGCGGCCGCGGAGGGACTCGGCGGGCTCGAATTCGCCTACGGCATACCGGGCACCGTCGGAGGAGCTCTGGTAATGAACGCCGGCGCCTACGGCGGGGAGATGAAGGACGTGGTGATACGCACCGTTTTTCTCGACGGAGAGCTGCGCGAAAGGGAATACAAGGGAGAAGAGCACCTTTTCGGGTACAGGACGAGCGCATTCGGGGAGGACGACGTCATACTCGGGACCGAAATGCGCCTGCATACGGCGGACCCGGCCGGGATACGCGAAAAAATGGAAGAGCTCATGGCCCGCAGGAAAAGCTCGCAGCCCATTGAGCTGCCCAGCGCGGGCAGCGCGTTCAAAAGACCCGAAAACGGCTACGCGGCGGAGCTGATAGACCGCTGCGGACTCAAGGGCTTTGCCGTGGGAGGAGCGGGAGTATCGGAAAAGCACGCGGGCTTCATCGTGAATAACGGCGGGGCAACGGCGGACGACGTAAAAAGAGTGATAGAGCACGTTCAAAAGACGGTGTACGGGCGCACGGGCGTTATGCTGTGTCCGGAGATAAAGATAATAGACGGCTGACGGGGAGGGCTGCGGCAGTGGAATTCGTTGTGATAACCGGCATGTCGGGAGCAGGCAAAAGCCAAGCGGCGTCCATACTGGAGGATATGGGTTACTACTGTGTGGACAATATGCCGGCCGAGCTGATGCCGCGCTTTGCGGAGATATGCATGGCCGCCGAGGGAAGGTACGACAAGGTCGCGCTGGTCAGCGATATACGCGGCAACGTGAGCTTTGACGGACTTTTCGGGGCGATATACGAGATACGCGCCCTGGGCTGCGGCGTCAGGATACTGTTCATGGAGGCGTCTCACGCGACCGTAGTCAACCGCTATAAGGAGACGCGGCACAAGCACCCTCTCGATGCCGGAGACGGAGCGGTAAGCGAAGCGGTAAAAAGAGAGCGGAAGCTGCTGGAGCCGCTGAGGGACAAGGCGGACGTGATAATCGACACGACCGGCTGCAGCCTTTCCGCACTGAGAAGAAAGATCAAGGAGCATTTCTCCGGAGAGGACGGCGGCGAGGGCATTTACGTGAGCGTGACGGCCTTCGGGTATAAAAACGGGGTGCCGTCCGATGCGGATATAGTGCTGGATATGCGCTTTCTGCCCAATCCATTCTACGTGGACGAGCTGAAAAACCTGACCGGGATGGACGAAAAGGTAGACAGCTACATTTTTTCCTTTCCGAAGGCGGAGAGCGCGTTGAGGAAGATAGAGGAGCTGCTGAAATTCCTGCTGCCTCAGTATGCGGAGGAAGGGAAGCGCAGCCTCTCGGTGGCCTTCGGCTGCACCGGCGGCAGGCACCGCTCGGTGGCCGTGGCAAAACGGACGGCGGAATATTTGCGCTCGCTCGGTTATCAGGCCGACTGCGTATACAGAGAATTGTGGTAAGGATATGTCTTTTTCATCGGATACAAAAAGCGAACTGTGCAAAGCGCCCATGCAAAAAAGCTGCTGCGCTCTTGCCGAGCTGTACGGGATACTGCTTTACTGCCGCAGCTTTACGCCCGCGGAGGTAAGGATAATCACGGAGCACAGGCCCTTCGCGTCGCGGGCGGAGAAGCTGCTGAAAAAGGCGGCGGGCTTCGGCTTTGACAGCCGCCCGGCCGACGACGCGCCGGGCAAGCGCACCCTCGTGCTGACCGAGCCCGGCAAGCTGCGCAGACTCAGCGAAATGTTCGGCTACGACAGCCTGCGCAGCGTGGCCCACCATATAGATCTCGGAGTTCTGGAAGAGGAATGCTGCAGAGCCTCCTTCATCCGCGGCGCGTTTCTCGCCGGGGGCTCCGTGACGGCGCCGAGCAAGGGCTATCACTTCGAGCTTATAACAGGGCATTACAGCGTGTCGCGCGAGGTGTGCGCGATACTGCGCGAAATGGGCTTCGCTCCGGGCAGCACGTCGCGGACGGGAAATTACGTGACCTACTTCAAGCAGAGCGAGGCCATAGAGGATATCCTCACCACCATAGGCGCGCCCCTCGCGGCAATGGAGATAATGGGCGCGAAGGTGGAAAAGGAGATATCGAACAGAGTGAACAGACGCCTCAACTGCGACGAGGCCAACCTCGAAAAAACGGTGAACGCCTCCCAGCAGCAGCTCAGAGCGATAGCGGCGCTCGAAAGAGCCGGGGAGCTGGACGGGCTTTCGGACAAGCTCAGGGAGGCCGCCGTGCTGCGCAGGGACAATCCCGAGCTTACGCTGCAGCAGCTTGCGGCGCTGGCCGACCCGCCGGTGACAAAGTCCTGCTTCAATCACAGAATAAGAAAAATAACGGAGCTTGCGGAAAAATATGCTGAAAAACATTAAGAAAAACAAAAAATACGGGTACGTGGTGACGGCGCTTCTGTGCCTGGGCATAGCTACGCCGAACTTCTGCCAGTATCAGGTGTCGAGCCTGGCGGCGAGACTGATGGAGGAAATGCAGCTGTCGGAGAGCGCGTTCAGCTCCATAGCCACGGCGCCGCTGTTTATGGGTATTTTCCTGGGCTTTACCTCCGGCATGCTCACAGACCGCTTCGGCATCAAAATGCTGCTTATCAGCGTGGCGGTCACTACCCTTGGCGTATGTCTGAGGACGGTGGCCGGAGGATACGCGGCAATGTACATATCCATGATGATGATGGGCTTCAGCGCCTCCTTCGTCAATTCGACCACGCCGAAGATCATGGGCGGGTGGTTCGAGCCGTCGAAGGTCACGATAATGACCGGCGTGGTACTCGCCGCCTCCGGCATCGCCATGGCGCTGGGCAGCGGCACGGCCGTACTGTTCGACACCACGAGGGGGGCTTTCGTCTTTGCCGCCGTTTGCGCCGCGGCGGTGCTTGCGCTGTGGTGCGTGTTCATGCCCTCGGGCATAGGCGGAGAGAATATGCGGGACAGCGGTGAAAAGGCCTCGTTCAGGGAAAGCGTTTCCGTGGTTTTGAAAAGCAGGAAGGTATGGGTATGCGCGCTGTGCGCCTTCAGCATGGTCGCCTGCTCAACGGGCTGCAATATATTCACGCCCCAGGCGCTGATGTCCCGGGGCATGTCCGAAAAGTCGGCGGGGCTGATGAGCATGGCCATAAGCGCGGGAAACATGCTTGCGGGGCTCGGTACCCCGATCGTCATCAAATACCTGGGCGGCACGAAAAAGCGCCTGCGTCTGATGATGCTGGCGTATACCGTGCTTGCGGTGGCGCTTACCGCCCTTGCCTGGAGAGCGCCCGAAGGAATAGTCCTGGCGCTGTGCCTGTTCGGCTGCGGTTACTTTGTGATGGGCTTTGCCGGGTTCATCCTTACCCTGCCGATGTACCTGCCCGAGGTGGGGAAACGTTATTCGGCCACGGGCAGCGGCCTCGTGCTGACAGTGCAGCTGATAGGGGCCGTGGTAGTGCCGACGTATATCGCCGCTCCCATCGCGGGCAGCAATTTCAGACTGCTGTATTATATCTTCGCCCTCTTCGTTCTGCTGTTCGGGATCTTTTCCCGCTTTGTGCCGCTGGACGATTATTTCAGAAAGCAGGAAGTCTGAAAACGGTCTCGGGCCTATAAGAAGAATAAATACATCTGAATTTATGAAAAACGACAAGTATATGATCAGGAGAGCGGGAACCGAAGACGCCAAAGCGCTTGCGGATCGGGCAATTCAAATGCGGACGGATCACTTTCCGGAGGATCTGACGGAGGAGTTTCGCCGGGCGGCAGCGGATGACGACGCCGTCTGCTTTATCAAATCCGTTGACGATAAGCCGATCGCTTTCGCACAGTGTCGGCTGCGCCGCGATTACGTTGAAGGGACCGGGAGCTCGCCTCGGATATCTTGAAGGCATTTTCGTCTCGGAAGGATATCGGAAACAGGGCTTTGCCGCAGAGCTGCTTTCAGAATGCGGGAAATGGGCAAAAGAAAAAGGCTGTACGGAATTCGCCGGCGATTGTGAACCCGACAATATTGACTGCTTAAGGTTTCATATGGCTTTGAGATTTGAGGAAGCCGATCGGATCATATGCTTCAGGAAAGATTTGCAGACCCTCCTTCGGCAAACCTTACATGAATACGGTGAGACGCGAAAACCGTCCCCCGTACCGGGCGGGACGGTAAGCGACGGCCCCCGTCGGCACGAAACGTGTCGGCGGGGGCCGTCGGCGCCGTAAACGGGTCAGACCATGCGGCCGTTATCCTCCCCGCGGCGGAACAGCAAATAACACAGCATGCCGCCCGAGAGCAGCAGCGCCGGAAGCAGGGCGGCAAAGCCATAGCGCATGGGCAGCAGATAGCGCATGTTGAAATACGCGTAGTAGCCGAGCAGGGAGCCGAACTGCACGAGCGCCGCGGCGGGCGCGAAAAGGGGACATACCACTGCCGCGGCAAGCACGAGCAGCTCGCACATATAGAAATAACGCTCATGCATATGCGGCAGAAGGACCGGGATGCATACGCAGAAAAACACCGCCGCGAAAAAAACCGAAAGGCGGCCTGCCCGCTGCCTGCGAAAAATGAAGAGCGCGGATACGGCGGCGCACAGCGCAAAGGCGGCGGCCACGCCCGCGAGCGCGGCGGAGGAAGGAGAAGCGGGAGAGAAGAAGCACGGCAGGGAGTACATCGAGGGAGAATTGTAGTTCAGCGCGCTTCCGACCGTGGAGGCGGAGGAAGCGTAGAAAAGCAGAGCTTCCTTTATCCCGCGCCCGGCAAGCACCGCGGGGGAGACAGCGGCGGCATAGGCCGCCGGAAAAGCGGGCAGATGGCGCAGCCTGAGTCTGCCGCGGAGAAGCAGGGGGAAAAACGCGGGCATGATGAAAACGGCCTGCAGCTTGAAGGCAAAGGCAAGGCCCAGCGAAAGCATGGAAAGGACGGGCCGCCCGGACAGACACAGGTACAGAGCGAGAAGGGCCCAGAAGGCATATACTCCGTCGCACTGGCCCCATACCGCGCCGTTTATGAACACCGTCGGCAGGGCAAGAGCCAGCGCGGCGGCGAGACCCTGTCTGACGCGCGAGGACGAGAACAGTCCCGCGAGCAGGCACAGCACGGCGGCAAGGCCGGCGTCAAAGATCACGGAGAAGAGCTTTATCAGGTACAGATCGAAGAAGTCGACGCACGAGCACAGAGCGAGAAAAAACATATAGGGAGCGTTGTAGTTGGAAAAGTTTTCGCCGAGAGCGGCGAAGTGCCCGTGAGCGCGCATGTGTTCCGTCCACGGATGCAGGAAGCTCGTATAATCCGAGGTCTCGCAGTCAAAAAAGAACAGGCGGGCGAGCAGCAGGAGCATGATGAGAGCCGAGAAGGGAAGCGTCAGGCGGCGGCGCAGAACGAACGTCAGCGCAAGAGCGCACAGCGACAGTACGGCGGCAATAAAAAAAGCGCCTCCCGTGCCTGCGCGGGACAGCCCCCGCGACACGAAAAACGCCGAGGCGAACAGCGCAGCCGACGGAATGACGCATATTTTGACCGTATTCGCGGACGAAAAGCTTTTCCCGGTCAACTTATCCTCCCAAAATAAAAAAAAGAAGCCTCAGCTTCAAAAAAACGGTTGACAATGATTTCCGCAAATGATAAAATTACTCGCTTATCGTTCGAAAGCGGCGAAAGGCGAAATCTCACCTGATACGACTACAGTTTATCACCGCAAGGCGAGATGTCAACAAATAACCCGAAATAAGCGACAACCGATCCGGGCGTATCAACCGGATGATCCGACGCAGGATACAAATACGATACGGGAGTGAAAGCCGAAAATGGTCAAAGACGTTCTGTACGGCAAAACCGCCAGAAAGAGCTATGCCAAGCTGGAAGAGATCCAGGACATGCCCAATCTTCTGGAGATACAGAAGAATTCCTACAAATGGTTTCTCGAGACCGGTCTGAGAGAGGTGTTCCGCGACGTGGCGGCGATCTCGGACTATACGGGCAATCTTGAGCTCACCTTCATCGATTACTCCATGGAGGACAAACCCAAGTACTCCATAGAGGAGTGCCAGGCCAGGGACGCCACCTACGCTGCCCCGCTGAAGGTCAGCGTACGCCTGAGAAACCGCGAGACCGAGGAGATCAAGGAGCAGGAGATATTCATGGGCGATTTCCCGCTGATGACTCCGGGCGGCACCTTCGTCATCAACGGCGCCGAGCGCGTCATAGTATCCCAGATAATCCGTTCTCCGGGCATGTACTACGATAAGAAAACGGACAAGGCCGGCGTGTCCGTATACAGCTCCACCACCATACCCTACCGCGGAGCGTGGCTGGAGTATGAGACCGATACGGCGGACATGTTCTACGTGCGAATAGACAAGAACAGAAAGCTTCCCGTGACCTGGCTGCTGAAGGCCATGGGCGCGAGCTGGGAGGATAAGCCCTGGTCGTGGATCACAGAGGCCGCGGCGACCGGCGGAGCCACGACAAACGAGCAGCTGAAGGAGATATTCGGAGAGGACGAGCGGATGACCGCCACTCTCGACAAGGACAGCTGCAGGACCCGCGAGGAAGCTCTCATAGAGATATACAAGAGACTGCGTCCCGGCGATCCCCCCACCGTGGACAGCTCCGAGACCCTGCTCAACAACCTTTTCTTCGATCCCCGCAGATACGATCTGAGCAGCGTGGGCCGCTATAAGTTCAACAAGAAAATGGCTCTCGGACGCAGGATAAGCGGCAGGGAGCTCGCAAGGCCCGCTGCCGATCCCCGCACCGGCGAGATCATTGCCGACGCCGGGGAGCTGCTGACCGAGGAAAAGGCCCTGCAGATAGAGGACAGCGGCCTCAACACCGTATATATGAAGGACCATGACGGCAAAGAGGTAAAGGTCTTCTCCAACGGCATGGTGCGTCTTGACAGCTATGTGGACTGCGTGCCCGAGGAGCTCGGCATACATGAAAAGGTCCGCCTCATAATCCTCGAACGGCTCATGGAGAAATACGAGGGCGACGAGCTCATCGCCGCGATAAGGGACAACGCGGAGCTGCTTTCTCCCAAGCATATCATTCCCGACGACGTTTTCGCATCCATAAACTACCTCAACTGCCTTGCTCACGGCATAGGCGAGACCGACGATATAGACCATCTCGGCAACCGCCGCATGCGCAGCGTGGGCGAGCTGCTGCAGAACCAGTTCAGAGTGGGCTTTTCCAGAATGGAAAGAGTCATACGCGAGAGGATGACCCTTCAGGATCTGGATATCGTCACCCCGCAGTCCCTTATAAACATCAGGCCGGTGACCGCGGCGATCAAGGAATTCTTCGGTTCCTCGCCCCTGAGCCAGTTCATGGATCAGACCAATCCTCTTGCCGAGCTGACCCACAAGCGCAGGATGTCCGCGCTCGGACCGGGCGGCCTTTCCAGAGAGAGGGCCAACTTCGACGTGCGCGACGTGCATTACAGCCACTACGGCAGAATGTGCCCCATAGAGACCCCCGAAGGCCCCAACATCGGCCTTATATCCTATCTGGCGAGCTATGCGCGCGTGAATGAGTACGGCTTTTTGGTGGCCCCGTTCCGCAGGGTGGAAAAGGACACCTGCCGCGTCACCGACGAGGTGCATTACCTCACCGCGGACATGGAGGACAACTATATCGTCGCTCAGGCCACCGAGCCCCTGGACGAGAACGGCTGCCTGCTCAACAAGCGTATAACCTGCCGCCACAGAGACGAGATAATCGAGGTCGACCGCGAACGCGTTGACTTCATCGACATATCCCCGAGGATGATGGTCTCCGTCGCCTCGGCCATGATACCCTTCCTCGAGAACGACGACGCCAACCGCGCCCTCATGGGCGCCAACATGCAGCGCCAGGCCGTGCCCCTGCTCGTGACCGAGGCGCCCATCGTCGCCACCGGCATAGAGCACAAGTGCGCGGTGGACTCCGGCGTGGTCGTGATGGCGGAGGGCGACGGCGTGGTCACCAAGGTAAACGCCCGCGAGGTGGACGTGCGCTACGACGACGGCAGCGAAGTGACCTACGCGCTGCGCAAGTTCGCCCGCAGCAACCAGGGCACCTGCACCAACCAGCGGCCCATAGTCGCGGTGGGAGAGAGAGTAACGGCGGACACCGTGCTTGCCGACGGCCCCTCCACCAGCCAGGGCGAGATATCGCTGGGCAAGAACGTGCTCGTCGGCTTCATGTCCTGGGAAGGATACAACTACGAGGACGCGATACTGCTCAACGAACGCCTGGCTCAGGACGACGTTTTCACCTCGATACACATCGAGGAGCATGAGATAGACTCCCGCGATACCAAGCTCGGCCCCGAGGAGATCACGAGAGATATCCCCGGCGTGGGCGAGGACGCGCTGAAATTCCTCGACGAGCGCGGAATAATCTGCGTGGGCGCCGAGGTCCATGCGGGCGATATCCTCGTAGGCAAGGTCACCCCCAAGGGCGAGACCGATCTGACCGCCGAGGAAAGACTGCTCAGAGCCATTTTCGGCGAGAAAGCCCGCGAGGTAAGAGACACCTCGATGAAGGTGCCTCACGGCGAGAGCGGCATAGTGGTGGACGTAAAGGTGTTCACCCGCGAGAACGGCGACGAGCTGAGCCCCGGCGTGAACATGGTGGTGCGCTGCTATATCGCGCAGAAGCGCAAGATAAGCGTGGGCGACAAAATGGCAGGACGCCACGGAAACAAGGGCGTCGTTTCCCGCATACTTCCCAGAGAGGATATGCCTTATCTGCCGGACGGCACTCCGCTGGACATAGTGCTCAACCCGCTGGGCGTTCCCTCCCGAATGAATATAGGACAGGTGCTTGAGGTCCACCTCGGCTATGCCGCGAAGACCCTCGGCTGGAAGGTCGCCACGCCCATTTTCAACGGCGCCAAGGAGCTGGAGATAATGGATACGCTGGAAATGGCCGGACTGAGGCGCGACGGCAAGAGCGTTCTTTACGACGGACGCACCGGCATGCCCTTCGACAATCCCGTCACCGTGGGATACGTCTACTTCCTCAAGCTGCATCACCTCGTGGACGACAAGATACACGCCCGTTCCACCGGTCCCTATTCGCTGGTGACTCAGCAGCCGCTGGGCGGCAAGGCCCAGTTCGGCGGACAGCGCTTCGGCGAAATGGAGGTCTGGGCCCTGGAGGCTTACGGCGCCGCCTATACGCTGCAGGAGATACTCACCGTGAAGTCCGACGACGTCACCGGCCGCGTGCGCACCTACGAGTCGATAGTAAAGGGCCTGAACGTGCCCAATCCCGGCGTTCCGGAATCCTTCAAGGTGCTGGTCAAGGAGCTGCAGTCCCTGTGCCTGGATATAAAGGTGCTTGACGAGAACGGCAGCGAGATCGAACTGAAGAACGACGACGATGACGACGACGATTTCCGCCAGGTCTTCCGCGACGAGGAGGTTTATCGCTCCGACGACGACGAGATAGTCAACAGCGGATATACGATAGAAGACGTCGACCCGGTCACGGACGAGGGAGATTTTGACGACGACTACGACGACGCGGACGACGGCGACTTTTTTGAAGAAGGGGAGGACGACGAATAATGAGCAACACGACTTTTGACGCCATAAAAATAGGCATAGCGTCCCCTGACATGATCAGAGAATGGTCCTACGGCGAGGTCAAAAAGCCCGAGACCATCAATTACCGTACTCTGAAGCCCGAGAGAGACGGCCTTTTCTGCGAAAGGATATTCGGGCCCACCAAGGACTGGGAATGCCACTGCGGAAAATACAAGAAGATACGCTACAAGGGCAAGATATGCGACCGCTGCGGCGTCGAGGTCACAAAATCGAAGGTGCGCCGCGAGCGCATGGGCCACATTGAACTGGCCGCGCCCGTATCGCACATATGGTATTTCAAGGGCATACCCTCCAGAATGGGTCTCATTCTCGACCTTTCTCCGAGGATACTCGAAAAGCTGCTCTATTTCGCCTGCTATATAGTCACCGATCCCGGCTTTACGCCCCTTCAGAAAAATCAGATACTCAGCGAGAAGGAGTACCGCGATTACAGAGAAAAGTATGAGGACGACTTCAAGGCCGGCATGGGGGCCGAGGCCGTAAAGGAGCTGCTGTCGCAGATAGACTGCGATAAGCTCTCCGCGGAGCTGCGCGCCGAGCTCAAGGACGCTTCCGGGCAGAAAAAAGCCAAGATAGTAAAGCGGCTTGAAGTGGTGGAGGCGTTCAGACTGTCGGGCAACAGGCCGGAGTGGATGATAATCGACGTGCTGCCGGTCATCCCGCCGGATATCCGCCCCATGGTACAGCTGGACGGCGGACGCTTCGCCACCTCCGATCTCAACGACCTGTACCGCAGGGTCATCAACCGCAACAACAGGCTGAAAAAGCTCATCCAGCTCAACGCTCCCGACATCATCGTGCGCAACGAGAAACGCATGCTCCAGGAAGCGGTCGACGCCCTGATAGACAACGGCCGCCGCGGCAGAGCCGTTACCGGCGTGAACAGCCGCGTGCTGAAATCACTTTCCGACATGCTCAAGGGCAAGCAGGGACGCTTCCGTCAGAACCTGCTGGGCAAGCGCGTCGACTATTCCGGACGTTCCGTTATAGTCGTCGGGCCCGACCTTAAGCTGTATCAGTGCGGCGTGCCCAAGGAGATGGCCATAGAGCTGTTCAGACCCTTCGTCATGAAACGGCTGGTCGAGGAGGGCATAGCCAACAATATCAAGAGCGCCAAAAAGATGGTCGACAAGGGCAAGACGGAGGTCTGGGACGCGCTCGAGGACATCATCAGCGAGCATCCCGTGCTCCTCAACCGCGCCCCGACGCTGCACAGACTCGGCATACAGGCCTTTGAGCCCATCCTCGTGGAGGGCCGCGCCCTGAAGCTGCACCCGCTGGTGTGTACGGCGTACAACGCCGACTTCGACGGCGACCAGATGGCCATACACGTGCCCCTTTCCGCCGAGGCTCAGGCCGAGGCGAGGATACTCATGCTCTCCGCCAACAACCTGCTGCGTCCTCAGGACGGACACCCCGTCACGGTGCCGACCCAGGATATGATCATGGGCGCGTACTATCTGACCTATGAGCGCGAGGAGGTTTTCGTGACCTCCGCGGGAGATACGGCGGATACGAGGATAGCCGAGGGCAGCGTCGCTCCGCTGGACGTTATCGAGAAGGTCAATGCCGCGCTGGAAAGCGGAAAGAGGCCCGCGGAATACGTCAAGTATGATTATTTCTCGTCCGAGGACGAGGCCATGCTGGCCTTTGACAGCGGAAGGATAGGCATACACGCGCCGATACACGTCCGCGTATTCAAGAACGTCGACGGACGCGAGCAGTACAGGACCGTAAAGACCACCGTAGGCCGCATAATCTACAACAGGCCCATACCTCAGGACCTCGGCTTCGTGGACCGCAGCGATCCGGAGAAGGCCTTCGACTACGAGATCGACTTCAAGGTAGACAAAAAGAAGCTGGGCGACATAGTCGACAGATGCATAACCAGGCACGGCTTCACCAAGAGCACCGAGGTGCTCGACGCGATCAAGGCCATGGGCTTCAAGTATTCCACGCTGGGCGCTCTGACGATATCCATATCCGATATGACCGTGCCCAGCAAGAAGAGGACGCTCATTCAGGAGACCGAGGAGCAGGTCATCAAGATAGAGAAGCAGTACAAGCGCGGCTTCATCACCAACGACGAACGGGCAAGGCTCGTCATCAAGGAATGGGAGCAGACGACCAACAAGGTCACCGCGGAGCTTCAGAACGCCCTTGACGAATACAACCCCATCTATATGATGGCCAACTCCGGCGCCCGCGGCAGCATGAACCAGATACGTCAGCTGGCCGGTATGCGCGGACTGATGGCCAACACCTCGGGCAAGACCATAGAAATACCCATCAAGGCAAATTTCCGCGAGGGCCTTACCGTCCTTGAATACTTTACTTCTTCCCGAGGCGCGAGAAAGGGCCTGGCCGATACCGCTCTGCGTACCGCCGACTCCGGTTATCTGACCAGACGTCTTGTCGACGTTTCTCAGGACGTTATCATCCGCGAGCCCGACTGCGGCACCGACGAGGGCGTATGGGCCTGCGCGCTGGAGGAAAAGGGCCAGGAGGTCCGCTCCTTCAAGGACTCGATACACGGACGCTTCCCCGTGGACAACATTACGGACCCGGCAACCGGCGAGCTGCTCTGCGACGCCCGGGGCCCCTTCACCAAGGACAGGATGCTCCTGGGAGAGGACGCCGCTTTCCTTTCCGCGCACGGCATCGACAGGGTGTATATCCGCAGCGTGCTCAACTGTCAGGCTAAGCGCGGAGTGTGCGCGAGGTGCTACGGAATGAACCTTGCCACCGGCGAGCCTGTGAGCGCGGGCGAGGCCGTGGGCGTTATCGCGGCACAGTCGATAGGCGAGCCCGGCACTCAGCTGACGATGCGTACCTTCCATACCGGCGGCGTAGCCGGCGACGATATCACCCAGGGCCTGCCCAGGGTCGAGGAGCTTTTCGAGGCGAGAAAACCCAAGAAAATGGCCGTTCTCGCCGAGATCAGCGGTAAGGTAAGCATAGAGAGCGCGCAGAATAGGAGCAACATGGTCACCCTCACCATCACCAACGAGGAAGACGGAGAAATGAGGACGCTCCAGCTGCCGCTGAGCGGCGGGATCCGCGTCAGCGACGGCGATCATATCGAGAAGGGCACTCAGCTGACCGACGGTCAGCTCAGCCCCCACGACGTGCTGAGGATATGCGGTATCGACGAAGTGCAGAACTACCTCATCCAGGAGGTCCAGAAGGTCTACCGTCAGCAGGGCGTCGATATAAACGACAAGCATATAGAGGTCATAGTCCGTCAGATGATGCGCAAGGCCAAGATAGAAGACTCCGGCGATACGGATCTTCTCAGCGGCGCGACCGTGGATCTTACGGAGGTCAAGGCCGAAAACGAGAGGATAGCCGAGCTGAACAGACAGAAGGGCGAAAACACCGACGACATTGCGCTGCAGCCCGCGACCTATACGAGGATGCTCATGGGCATTACGAAGGCCTCGCTCGCAACGGAGTCGTTCCTGTCGGCGGCGTCCTTCCAGGAGACGACCAAGGTGCTCACCGAGGCGGCCATAAAGGGCAAGGTGGACCACCTTATCGGCCTGAAGGAAAACGTTATAATAGGTAAGCTCATACCCGCCGGCTCCGGCCTGTCGGTATACAGAGACTTCGACCTCGTGCGCAGCGGCGACGAGGAAGAAGAGTATATTTTCGACGAGCCCGCCGATCCCATGATATGATCCGGATGGCCGGTAAGGGCTTTCGGCCCTTGCCGGCCTTCAAAGCGACGGCAGAGTACTGCGAAATCGTCGCGCGGGGTCCGGAGCGAAGAAAAGCTCATAAATCGGTTGACTAAAATGGGGTCATATGCTATAATCCCATTTTGTCTGAATATAATTTTGAGGAAAGGAGGAGAAATATGCCTACTTTTAACCAGCTGGTGAGAAAGGGAAGAGAAAAGGTAGAGTACAAGTCCACCGCTCCCGCGATGCAGAAGGGTCTCAATACCCTCAAGAACAAGGAGACCGATCTCAGCGCCCCCCAGAAGCGCGGCGTGTGCACGGCCGTAAGAACGTCCACCCCGAAAAAGCCGAACTCGGCTCTTCGTAAGGTCGCCCGTGTGCGTCTGACCAACGGCTACGAGGTCACTGCCTACATCCCCGGCATAGGCCACAACCTGCAGGAGCACTCCATCGTGATGATCCGCGGCGGCCGTGTCAAGGATCTTCCCGGCGTCAGATACCACATCATCCGCGGCTCGCTGGATACCCAGGGCGTGAACAACCGCAAGCAGGCCAGGAGCAAGTACGGCGCCAAGAAACCCAAGAAGTGATCCACAATCAAATCGGAGCCCCGATTTTAATATACATTTATAATAATGTGTTATCTCGGGGCGCGACGGGAACGCTTTATGCGTTTTCGAGTACCTGCGAAATCATTTTATATGAAGGAGGGAAGAACAGTGCCGAGAAGAGGTAACGTTCCCAAAAGAGAGATCCTGCCTGATCCCGTTTACAATTCCGTTCTCGTTACCAAGCTGATAAACAGCATAATGCTGGACGGAAAAAAGGGCGTGGCGCAGAAGGTCGTTTACGGCGCTTTTGACATCATCGCCGAGAAATCGGGCAGCAACGCTCTGGAGGTTTTTATCAAGGCCCTTGAGAACATCATGCCCACGCTTGAAGTCAAGGCCCGCCGTGTAGGCGGCGCCACCTATCAGGTGCCTATTGAAGTAAGAGCCGACAGACGCCAGACCCTCGGTCTTCGCTGGCTGACGCTTTACGCAAGAAAGCGCGGCGAGAAGACGATGAGAGAAAGACTGGCCGGAGAGATACTCGACGCCAGCAACAATACCGGCAGCGCGGTCAAAAAGCGCGAAGATACCCATAAGATGGCCGAGTCCAACAAGGCCTTCGCTCATTACCGCTGGTGATCGGCGGACCTGTGAGCGATGCGGCCCGAAAGTGAGATCAGGAGTTCAACATGCCAAGGCAATACCCGCTTGAAAAAACGAGAAATATCGGAATAATGGCGCATATCGACGCCGGAAAGACCACCACCACGGAGCGTATCCTGTTTTATACGGGACGCACTTATAAAATGGGCGAGGTCCACGAAGGCGCCGCGACGATGGACTGGATGGAGCAGGAGCAGGAGAGAGGCATCACCATTACCTCCGCCGCGACCACCTGCTTCTGGAAGGATCACAGGATAAACATCATCGACACCCCGGGCCACGTGGATTTCACGGCCGAGGTCGAAAGATGCCTGCGCGTTCTCGACGGCTCCGTCACCGTGCTGTGCGCCAAGGGAGGCGTGGAGCCGCAGTCGGAGACCGTGTGGCGCCAGGCGGACCATTACAATGTCCCGAGGCTCATATACGTCAACAAAATGGACATTATGGGCGCGGATTTCTTCCACGTTCTGGACATGGTATACGACCGCCTCAAGTGCAACGCGGTGCCCATTCAGCTGCCCATAGGCGCCGAGGCCGACTTCAAGGGCATAATAGACCTTGTTGAAATGAACGCCGACATCTACTACGACGAGCTGGGCAAGGATCAGCGTGTGGAGGAGATCCCCGAGGATCTGCTGCCGCTGGCAAAGGAATACCGGAACAAGCTCATCGAAAAGGCCGCGGATTTCGACGACGGCATCATGGAAAAGTACCTCGAGGGAGAGGACGTCGGAGCGGACGAGCTCCGCGCCGCCATACGCAAGGGCACCGTGGCGGTCAAGCTGATCCCCGTGGTGTGCGGAACATCGTACAAGAACAAGGGCGTGCAGAAGCTGCTCGACGCGATCGTTTCCTATCTGCCCTCGCCGCTGGACGTTCCGGCGATCGAGGGGAAGGATCCCTCCGGCGCAAATACCGTTGAAAGGCGCGCCGACGACAGCGAGCCCTTCGCGGCGCTCGCGTTCAAGATCATGACGGATCCCTTCGTGGGCAAGCTGGCCTTTTTCCGCGTTTACTCGGGCTGCTGCGAAAGCGGCAAGACCGTGCTCAACCCGGGAAAGGGCACGAGAGAGCGTCTGGGGCGCATACTTCAGATGCACGCAAACCACAGAGAAGATCTCGACATGGTCTATTCCGGAGACATCGCCGCGGCAGTGGGCCTGCGCAATACCTCCACCGGAGACACGCTTTGCGATGAAAAGCACCCGGTGGTACTCGAGTCAATGGAATTCCCCGAGCCGGTCATCCGCGTGGCCATAGAGCCCAAGACCAAGGCCGGACAGGAGAAAATGACGGTGGCGCTTGCCAAGCTCGTTGAGGAGGACCCGACCTTCAGGGCCTATACCGACGAGGAGACGGGACAGACGATAATCGCCGGAATGGGAGAGCTCCATCTGGAGATAATCGTGGACAGGCTTCTGCGCGAATTCAAAGTGGAAGCAAACGTCGGCAAGCCGCAGGTGTCCTATAAGGAGACCATAAAAAAGGCCGCCGACGGCGAGGGGCGCTTCGTCCGTCAGACCGGAGGCAAAGGCCAGTACGGCCACGTCAGACTCCTGCTGGAGCCCAACGAGCCCGGCAAGGGATACGAGTTTATCGACAAGGTCACCGGAGGAGAGATACCGAAGGAGTATATCCCCGCGGTGGACCAGGGCATACAGGGGGCCATGCAGTCGGGCGTGCTTGCCGGCTGCAAGGTGGTGGACGTCAAGGCGACTCTGCTGGGAGGCAGCTTCCATGAGGTCGACTCATCGGAAATGGCGTTCAAGATAGCCGGATCCATGGCGTTCAAGGACGCCTGCGCGAAAGCCGATCCGATACTGATGGAGCCCATCATGAAGGTGAGCGTTATCGTTCCCGAGGAATATATGGGCGACGTGATCGGCGATCTCAACGGCAGACGCGGGCAGATAAACGGTATGGAGACTCATAACGGCGTCGCGCACATCGAGGTGCAGGTGCCGCTGTCGGAAATGTTCGGCTACGCCACCAATCTCAGAGGCCGCTCTCAGGGCCGCGGACAGTTCAGCATGGAGCCCAGCCACTACGTGGAGATACCCAGGTCGATAGCAGATAAGATAATCAATAATAAGGCGTTATAAAATCATTATTGCAAAACCGCGGGTTTTGCGGTAAAATAACAAAAAGTCAATTTTTCCGAGTGTTTAAAGAACAGTTGCAGTTATTTAAGGAGGATAATACAAATGGCCAAGCAGAAATTTGAAAGAACCAAGCCTCATGTAAACATCGGCACCATTGGTCATATCGACCACGGCAAGACCACCCTTACCGCAGCTATCACCAAGGTCCTCTCTTTGCAGGATCCGAACAAGGCTTCCTACACCGCGTACGACCAGATAGATAAAGCTCCCGAGGAAAAAGCCCGCGGCATCACGATAAACACCGCTCACGTTGAGTATCAGACCGACGCAAGGCACTATGCCCACGTCGACTGCCCGGGCCACGCCGACTATATCAAGAACATGATCACCGGCGCTGCGCAGATGGACGGCGCTATCCTTGTTATCGCCGCTTCCGACGGCCCCATGGCTCAGACCCGCGAGCATCTGCTGCTTGCCCGTCAGGTCAACGTGCCCTATATAGTCGTTTTCCTCAACAAGGTCGACCAGGTCGACGATCCCGAGCTCCTTGAGCTGGTCGAGATGGAAGTCCGCGAGCTGCTCGCTTCCTACGGCTTCCCCGAGGATTCCCCGATCATAAAGGGCTCCGCTCTTAAGGTCCTTGAGAGCAGCTCCACCGATTACAACGCTCCCGAGTATCAGTGCATCCGTGAGCTCATGGACGCCGTCGACAGCTGGATCGCCACCCCCGAGCGCAAGAGCGACCTGCCGTTCCTGATGCCCATCGAGGACGTCTTCACCATCACCGGCCGCGGCACCGTTACCACCGGCCGTGTCGAGCGCGGCATGGTCAAGGTAGGCGACAAGGTCGAGATCGTCGGCATCAAGGAGACCAAGGAGACCACCGTTACCGGTACCGAGATGTTCCACAAGACCCTCGATTTCGCGGAAGCCGGCGACAACGTGGGCTGCCTGCTTCGCGGCATTGCCAAGAGCGACGTTGAGAGAGGCCAGGTCCTGGCTGCTCCCAAGAGCATCAAGCCCCTCACCAAGTTCACCGGCCGCGTTTACGTTCTGACCGCTGCCGAGGGCGGACGTCATACTCCGTTCTTCAACAACTACAGACCGCAGTTCTATTTCCGTACCACCGACGTTACCGGCGTCATCACTCTGCCCGAGGGCGTTGAGATGTGCATGCCCGGCGACAACGTTGATATGAACGTTGAACTGATCACCCCCATAGCCATCGAGAAGGAGCTCCGCTTCGCCATCCGCGAGGGCGGCAGGACCGTCGGTTCCGGCGTCGTCGTTGCCGTTGAGGAGTAATTTCCGGCTGAGCGTGTGCCGACGGGCACGCGCCCGATAAAGCTGAAAACGCCCCGCTTTGTCCGCTTCTGCCTGCGGACGGAGCGGGGCGTTCCGCTGTCCGCCGAAGAGCATTTTGACTTCAAAGCCGCGGATGAGTATTGCAATCCGGAATTTTCGGTGCTATAATTACGTAAAATGTTTTTCAGTGCTTCGGAGCGTACGGCCGTTTCCGGCCTTCGTTTCCGTTGAAAGAGGGAATCAGGTGTAAGACCTGAGCGATCCGGTCACTGTGAGCGGGGAGCTCGGCGGCAATTATCCATTGTGCCTCAGGCATGAGAAGGAGCCGCCGGAGTTATGATCCGCGAGCCAGGAAACCTGCTGAAAAACGTGGTCCTGTCTCCGAAGAAGACAAAAGCCACGATAGCCAAGCAACTGCGCAGATCGGCTGCGCAGCTTGCCGCTGTGCCTGCTTTTGTCAAAAAGCAGGCTTTTTTGTTTGTATTCCCATTTTGGCCATTATATTTTTACAGGAGGAAAAGCATGAAGACAAAATCAATTGTTTGCCTGATCCTTGCGGCGCTCATGGTCCTGACGCTTGCGGTGCCCGCGGGCGCTGTCGAAGGGCCTGAGATCACGGTGCAGCCCGTGAACGCCGTCGGAGAGATCGGCGACGCCGTAAGCTTCACGGTAGAGGCGACCGGAAACGGGCTGTCCTATCAATGGCAGTACAGCAGCGACGCCGGTAAGACCTGGAAAAATTCAGGACTTCCCGGCAATGATACGGCCACGCTGAGCACTCAGCTCACCGAGGCGCGTACGATATTCAGATTTCGCTGTCTCGTCACCGATTCGGGCAGCAACACCATTATCTCGAACACGGTCCGCATGTACAAGGCGGCTGCGCTTGAGATAACCGCTCAGCCCGTCAATTATGAAGGCCGCGAAGGCGATCCCGTCAGCTTCACGGTGGCTGCGGCCGGAGCCGGACTGAGCTATCAGTGGCAGTATTCGAGCGACGCCGGCAAGACCTGGAAGGCCTCGGGTCTCCCGGGCAACAAGACCGCCGTTCTCAGCACGACCTTCACCGCCGCGCGGCGCATATACAGATTCCGCTGCGTCGTGACCGACGCCGCGGGCGCCGAGGTGATCTCGAATACCGTTCGCATTCTGCCCGCAGCAGATATTTCGATCAGCTCCCAGCCCGTCGACTATGAAGGCAGGATAGGCGATCCCGTGACCTTCACCGTTGACGCCGTGGGCGACGGACTCACCTATCAGTGGCAGTACAGCAAGGACGACGGGGAGACATGGGGGGCATCGGGCCTTCCGGGCAACAAGACCGCATCTCTGTCCACGGAGTTCACCGCCGCCCGCCTGGTTTACATGTTCCGCTGCCTGATCACCGACGGAAACGGCGGCAGCGTGACGACGAACGCGGTGCGCATGGTCAGCGCCGCTCCCGAGACCGAGCTTGCGATCACCTCCCAGCCCGTCGACTATGAAGGCAGGATAGGCGATCCCGTGACCTTCACCGTGGCCGCCGTAGGCGACGGACTTACGTATCAGTGGCAGTACAGCAAGGACGGCGGGGAGACCTGGGGAGCCTCGGGCCTTCCGGGAAACAAGAGCGCGACGCTGTCCACGGAATTCACCGCCGCCCGTCTGGCTTATATTTTCCGCTGTGTCGTTTCCGACGCGGTCGGCAATACTCTGGCTTCCGACGCGGTGCGCATGGTAAGCGCGGCTCCCGAGGTCGAGCTTGCGATCACCTCCCAGCCCGTTGACTGCGAAGGCAGCATAGGCGATCCCGTGACCTTCACCGTGGCCGCTGTGGGCGACGGACTCACGTATCAGTGGCAGTACAGCAAGGACGACGGGGAGACCTGGGGAGCCTCCGGACTTCCCGGCAACAAGACCGCCACTCTCAGCACGACCTTTACCGAAGCCCGTCTGGTTTATATTTTCCGCTGTGTCGTCACCGACGCCGTCGGCAACACTCTGGCGTCCGATGCGGTACGTATGGTAGCGCATAAGCACAGCTACGGCGAGTGGATCGAGGATGAGACGGGCTTTATCGGCACCTGCTCCTGCGGCGACACGGTGCACAGCGTGAGCGCGGACGTGGATTATACCGCACAGGCTGCGGGAGCCTTCCTGATCGCTCCCGT
>JAEEGG010003095.1_pt1 | contig 41803 bp, 41 predicted proteins | sample 9134161 | NCBI WGS metagenome assembly JAEEGG01 (sample SAMN16246543, study PRJNA631951) | gut metagenome | biome: gut microbiome; feature: rumen; material: CR-attached | host: Bos | place: Iran: Karaj | collected 2018-10 | reverse complement strand
GATGACAAGGAGGGTTCTCGGAGCGTAGCGGAGAGGTTCGTCGTTGTCAGCAGAACGAAACCTTCTCTAGCGCATGTTCAGCGCTCAGTGGTAACTTTTCCAGTTGCAAACATAGTAACTACTGATCATTCTTATTCGTACCTTTTCGCCTTGCGAGAAAGTACTTCCGTTCGAAAAAGTCCAAATAAATTTGGCTTTTTGCTCACTTATTCGTACCTTTGTCATCGTGAAACACTTGTTGTCGATAATTGTCCTGCTGGCGGCGTTGTGCTGCTGCACCACCGAGGCTGAGCGCAGGCAGATGCGCGCCGGCCTCGACAGCATCAACGTGCTCAACCGCACCGACCAGCCCTTCACTCCTGACGACGTCCGTCCATACATCGACTTCTTCGACAAAGAGGCCAAAGCCTTTTTCACCCTCCTCTCGTCAGACTCCATCCATAACGACCAGCTCCTTGCCCACTACCTCCTGGGCCGCGCCTACCACGAGAAGGGCGACGCCCCCATGGCCCTCGAAAGCTACCAGCACGCCATCGACCACGCCGACACCACCTCCGCCTCCTGCGACTATAGACAGCTCAGCCGCGTCTATGCCCAAATGGCAGAACTGTTCTACCAACAAGGGCTTTATAAAGAACAGCTAAGAAATATCAAACTATCTGTTGAATATGCATGGAAAGGGAAAGATACCATCAGCGCACTCATGAATTATGAGCAAGCTGGCTTTGCCTACGATAAACTTGGACTAAAGGATTCTTCTATCTATATTATAGAAGATGTTGCTCGCCTTTACTATAAGTTTGGCTATCCGTCAGATGCTGCCATTTCTTTAGGAACCATTGCGCAGATTCTTATGGAGAAGGGAGAATACGTAAAGGCCAAGCACTATATGGATCTGTATGAAACAGAATCTGGATTCTTTGACAAAGAAGGGAATATTGACAAAGGTCGTGAACGTTTTTATGGGGTGAAAGGATATTATTATTTTCAAGCAGGATTATTGGATTCTGCTGAGTATTGGTATCGTAAAGAACTACAGACTGGCCGAGATTATAATAACCAAAATAGTGGTGCATGTGGGCTGTCTTCTGTCTACCGGCAACGACATCTCTCAGATTCTGTTGCAAAATACGCCTCATACGCATACGCCATGAACGACTCCATGTATGCTAATAAGGCAACAGAGACCATAGAACGTATGAGATCCATGCATAACTATTCCCGCCACCAGGAGATTGCCAAGCGTGAAAGTGAGAGAGCAGAAGAAGAAAAAGACCGCCGTGAGAGGATTACCCTACTCTTATTGGTCATTATAGCCCTCTCTTCTTTTGTCATTTACAGAATATATGCTGTCAAGAACGAGAAGCAGAAACTCTATTTGCAAACTCTTGACCAATATGAACAGACACATTTAGAGGTGATGCAATTAAGGGAGCATGCAGATGAATACAACACCATCATCAACGAAAAAGCCGAGGAAATAGAAACCTTGAAGAACGAAGTCAATGCCCAAAGGGATGTTAAGACAAAAATTCTGGAAAGGGAGAACCAGATAAAGCAACTTCGTGAACGAGTGAAAGGCTATGAAGAGTCTATTTCCGAGAAACAAACCACAATAGAGACGTTAAAAAACAAACTTAATGAATACCAAGAAAAGCGTTCATCCAATTATGAGCAACAGGAAAGTACCATCAAAGAGTCAGATGTCTATTCAAAACTTCTGGAGAAGCAAAACAAATCAAAGCTTAACCAGAAAGAATTAAAAGAGTGTAGAAGATTGGTTCTTGAAAACCTGCCGGAGTTTGAGAACCTACTCTTGTCTGGCCAATATCATTTGCGCGAGTTGGACTTCAACGTCTGTATGCTTTTGCGTTTCGGTTTTAAATCAAAAGAGATTAGCATCCTATTAGGTATAAGCCAGCCACGCGTCTCCCAAATATGCGTAAAAGTCCTTCGTGTGGTCTTTGAGAAAGATTCTGGTGGGGCAACAGATTTGACACATTTGCTCTATCAATTACATTAAGAGAACACATCACTTTATTTTTTTTTCTCTTTTTCTTGGTTTCCCGCAACGCCGATGTACAAAGGCTTTGCGGCAGAAACACTTAATTTTCGCTTAATTCTTATTATCAGATTTGTTTGCGTCATTATCAACACTTGCTTACCTTTGCAGCCGTTTTTTTAAATCAACAAAAAAATGAGAAAAATATTATTAATGATGGCTTGTGCCTTTATGCTTGGCACAACAGCAATGGCACAGGAAATAGTTCCTATGCAGAGAAATGGTAACAATGACGATTTGACCCCATTAGGACATGGTCCCGCTAAACTGCCTGTACGCCCACCTTTAGTGTACATTGAGGACTACACCCTGACATTCGAGATGGGTCACCCTGACTACATTCTTTATATTAAGGATGAGGATGGTGATGTGGTGTTTACTACGCCGGTCTACTCTTCTCAGACGCAGGTTGTATTGCCGTCAACTCTCTCTGGCGACTACGAAGTCGAACTCGTTATGGGTAACTGGCTGTTCACGGGATATATCACCTTATAATATATTAACAAGATTAATAAAACCATTAAAAACGAAGGAGAAATGAATAAAATAATCTTCTTACTAAGTCTCGTAGCCTTTGTGGCTTGCGAGACTGAGCTTGATACCATTGGGACGCCAATCAACGACAGTGTGCAAACAACGGGAAACACTAACAACCTGATTACAGCCGAAGAGGCTGCTGCTCAGGCACTGGAGTTCAGACAGAGCCTGATGGCTGAGAACGGTCTAACGCGCTCTGCTGGAAAAGATAAAGGAGTGGCCTCTGTCTACGCCTGGCGTACGTCGAAAGTATTGTCGAAGGCTCCTACCCGTTCAAGTCTGGCGAATATCCTGCCAGACACGTTGCTCTACATCGTAAATTTCGAGCAAAACAGTGGTTATGCCTTAGTCTCTGCGACAAAAGAGGTACCTGGCGTAGTGGCTTATATTGACAACGGCGGCCTCACTCCTGACCAGCCTATTGACAATCCTGGTTTCAACGAGTTTTTGGAAAACTACGGTGAGAACTATGCCTCTATCAGGGATTCTCTTATAGGAGGAAGATTCAGGGACTCTATGATAATTGGTAACAATCGTCATTTTCCAGACTCATTGATAGAAGTATGCAAAGACTCTTTTCTTGTAGAAACGCCTAAATACAAATTTGTTAAGTATGTTGCCCCATTATTGTCGACTACATGGGGACAGGTAGATCCATATAATTACGATTGTCCTATATATGACCATAGTAATGGTAGCCATGCGAAAGTTGGTTGTGTCGCTGTTGCTATAGGTCAGGTCTTGGCACATTATAAATGGCCTAAATCTTATAACAATCATAACTATGATTGGATCTCCATGTTGCATTATAGTTGTATTCCTGATAGTGATGCTGTTGCAAGCCAAAACGTAGCTACATTACTTGCTGATATCGGAAATATGGTAAGCATGGATTATAGTAATGCGAAACACGCGGATTCTCGCGCAAATTTTGACAGTGTACAGTATTGTCTTAATGATTTGGGGTACCATTATTATTATGTTAAGGATGCCACCACTCATAATGGAACCGATTTTAATACAATAATGCAGGATGTTGAAAACAGTAGTCCTGTCATAATTATGGGGGCATACACTATATATGAAAGAACCGGACATGCATGGGTTATAGATGGGATAGCTGTAAAGAAAGAAGTAGATTATAGTTATATTTCACTCTGCCCGAATCCTACAATAACGATTAATACAAAACAATATGTTCATTGTAATTGGGGAGAAAATGGCCTTTGTAATGGATGGTTTTTATTTGGCGGTTTTGGAACTATGTATAATGTAAATACTGATGAAGAAATGACAGGTATAGAAGCTATGATAAGTCAAGCATATTATACCTTTAACAAAAAGAATTATGCATATCATCAAGTATACCCTCAATAAAAACAGTGATTATTGTTTGTATTTTTCTATAATAGTTCGTATCTTTGCAATAAAAAAACAAAAACGATGAAACAGATATTATTAACAACTTGCTTGTTGACACTTGCCTTGATGATGCCAAATTCTGTTTTGGCTGACGTGGAGATATCAGAGGCTAACTTCCCAGACGCGGCTTTCCGCACGGTGCTGATGAACCTCCCCGAGGGTAAGGACGGCGTGTTGACGGACGAGGAGATAGATCAGTTAAAAGGGTTGAGCGTCACTGACATTAACCATGAGATTACCAGCATGAAGGGAATAGAGTTTCTTACCAAGCTTGGTGTTTTACAATGTTTTGGCACGCTAGCGTTGGGAGAGATAGATCTTACGGGTAATCATGAACTACAACATGTTGATATTGAATTCTCAACCATCAAGTCGCTCAACGTCTCAGGACTGGCATCTTTGAGGACTTTGATATGTACGAGTATCTTTCTTGAGAGTCTTAACGTAGCAGAATGTACGGCATTGAAGACGTTATGGTGTCCTGGCGGCAGACTGACCTCCATTGACGTCTCGGACTGCAAGCAGTTGGAATCACTGGTATGCTGGCGGAACTGCTTTACCACAATAGACCTTTCTGCCAACACGGCGCTGAAAGAAGTGGTATGCTACCACAACAATATCAGCGGTGCTGGGATGGATGCACTGATAGCCTCGCTACCTATTAAAGATACTATGGCCGACCTCTTTATTGTCGACAGTGACGACCCTGAGGAGGGAAACATTTGTACGACTGCACAGGCCGATTTGGCAAGGAGTAAGAATTGGAAGGTTCTCGACTTTGATTATATAGAAAATGGCGAACAATCTACTGACATGAATATCATTCAGCGTTTCTCTGCCGATAGCACTCCCTACTTTAATCTTCAGGGTCGCCGCTTAACAGGTTCACCCAATAAGGGCATCTACATCCAAAATGGTAAAAAGGTTCTTCGTCGGTAGCATAGCCACATTTTGATTACATAGTTCCCCATGATTAAAGGTGAAGTATGGCTTCACCGTCTCTAATTCTTGACAAAAAAACATCATGGCGGGAAAGCTTTTAATGGATTGTTGTCCTTAGATAAGAAAAAGACGATTTATTATTTGCTTATATATAATATATTTTATACTTTTGCGACCAAATTCTCTACAACGAAACGAAATGAAAAGAACAGGGTGTCTAATTGATTATCGCAATTTTTTAACAAGGCTATGTTTAACGTCCTTAGTCCTTATATGTTATACGACATCTTATGCCCAATTTAATCTGTCTGTCAGAACTAACCTGCCTCAGCCAGGCGATAGTGTTACGAAGGAAAAGGTGGACTACGTCGGCATATATTCTGTTGGCGAACATACAACATGGGATTTCAGCGGTTTAAAGACAAATGACCTTTACCATATCAAGTATGACACGATAGATGGTGAATTAATAGCCTTCGATCATCAAAAATCATATAGATATGCTGTTTCTGGCGATAGCTTGCTGATGACTGGATATGAGTCCCAGCTCCGTAGTATGGACTATATTAAGCCACAGCTATATATGCCTTATCATTTGTCGTTAGGTGAGACTTGTCAGGCAATCTATAAGGGGGAGGGGCGTTATAGCGGCACTCATTATGAACGGGTATTCGGTACAGTAAAGACCGAGGCTGATGCTGTGGGAACTATCATTCTTTCCGAAAGTGATACATTGCCCAACACAGTATGTCTTCATAGTGTCATCACTGAATCTGTACGTTTAAACAAGGACTCTTGCCTTAATGACTCCGATAATCTTAAGCAGGTTATAACAGAGCATTATAAATGGTATGCACGCGGCTATCGTTATCCTGTTTTTGAAACAATCACAAGTAGTACTTATGATAACCTTAATCATGTTGCCACCCAGCAGTATGCCTATCGTTGCCCTCCAAGTATACAGGTTGCCCTGAAAGATTCCATTAATGAAGAAATACGTCTAAACGATTATCAGGATAGAAATAATGTGACTCCAAAGTATGGCGATTCTCCCTCAAGTAGTACAAATGATAGTGGCTTTACTTATAGGATAGACACCAACGGACGTTTGGTAACTATTACCTATAGTCTTGAAAAGACAGCGATTATTCATGTTTTGGTTGTTGACGTAATGGGCACAATACACCGTGAAATGCAAATGGGCAATGAAGCAGGTAATGACTATACCATGCAAATCAACTGCACAGGTCTGCGCCATGGACAATATATTATCTACATTAATGTAAACGGAACAATTTACCATTCAAAGATACCTGTTAAATGAAAAGACTCACCTTATTAATAATTATCTTACCAATATTGGCAAATGCGCAGAATCAGCACATAGCTTATCCAAATATACCTGTTAAGACACCAAAGGCAGTTGCTTTAGATGCCTATACCGATATACCAGTATCCTATTATACGGGAATTCCCAACATTAATATTCCTCTTTACGAAATTGACGTCGACGGTTTCAAGCTACCTATCTCTTTAAGCTATCATTCCTCTGGCATTAGAGTTAATCAGGAGGCAACATGGGTAGGATTAGGATGGACGCTTAATGCCGGAGGAACCGTCACCCGACAGGTAATGGCTGCTGACGATTTTCTGGAACATGGCTGGGACCGCTATCATCCTTGGATGCAAACGGGCTTCTATGACGGTCCCGTATTCACTAACAATTATGATGCTCTTTATGAATTAGTAGGATCAGGCGGTTCTCAAGCCTGGTGGAATACAGAATATCGTTTGATTTCCGATCCTGAGCCTGACATTTTCTCATACAGTATTCCTGGCTATTCGGGTAAATTCATCTTTAACAACAACAAACAGCCTGTATTATTCAGCAGGAACCAAAATATTCGCGTTGAGGTCATCAGGGCACATAGTATGTCCGCCACGACTTTGAAACTGACAGATGGAGAAGGCAACCAGTACTTTTTCAACGACAAGGAAGTCTCTCTTAACTATTTCAGCAATACTTACCTGTACAAGAACACCCCGGATGCCTTTACTGCCTACGATGACAATCCTAATAACTATGTGGCGTGGGATTATAGTGCGGCTTTTGAAGGTGATGACGCCTGGGAAGCATCCCCATGTGTCCCTTACGAGATGACATCTTCGTGGTGTCTGTCACAAATCATTACGAACAAAGGACGACAGATAACCTTCACTTATGAAAATGAAGAGGAGAGTCTGCCTGCACAGGAATCAAGTGAGGTGTATACCTCAGATTCCGGTAGTCGCAGCCAGAGTTTTTTCCATTCAAAGCTGGTTAATCAGGGGAAACGGTTGACGAAGATTACGTGGGATGCCGGCAGCGTGACATTTAATGTTTCTTCACGTGAAGACATAAAAGGGACTGCCAAGAAACTAGATCAGATATTGGTTAAGAACGTGGATGGTAGTATCCTGAAGAACTACACATTCAACTATTCTTATTTCAATAATGACTATTCAGGAAACAGTAACTATACTCATGTCTTCAAACGTCTGAAACTGACAGGACTCACAGAGTCTGCCTATAGCCCAAGCCCTGGCTATTCATTTGACTATTATGAAGGAAGTTTTCCTGCTAAGAACAGTAAGAACACCGACTATTGGGGATTACAGAATGGTCGAACTTACGGAAAAAACTATTGCGCTGGTATTATTCTTAATGGACGGGTGTATCCAGGAGTTTCAAAGGAAGCCGACTTCGATCATGCGGTCATTGGCTCTCTCCGACAGATTACCTATCCTACTGGCGGTTATGCCCGCTTTACTTACGAGAACAACCAGTATGGCGGTAGTATTGGCTTGTCCGTCAATAATGACATTGGATCGGACGGTGCACAAGGGACACCTAATTCTGGAACAACCCATCAATTGGCAGTCTATAATAACTATATTGCAAATGAACACCCAGACTTGCCTGAAACGGACACGCTCCGATTTCGCATTTTAACTGCTTCTACAAGAATGACGATTAACTATCATCTGGAAAACCATGTATGCAATTTCAAAGACCCAGACTATAGTTATTGTTCCGACCCACTATTGGCTTTATACAGAATATCAGATTCCGGCAACAGGACGCTTATGTACATCAAGGAGTGTCCCTATCTTTATGAGATAAGTGGTTCAGGGGGTATCAGCGAAGTCGGAGAGGGATGCGAAGAAGCTGGTCAAATAGGACGTTCGTTGGATGCAGGGAAATATGAACTTGTCGCAATCCGTCCTCCAAAAGATGTTTCTACAGAATGGAACGTAATATTTGACCATGTGATGAAATTACTAGATACAAACTATAACGACATAACACCTGTCATACAGCCTATTGCTGACAATGGTGGCGCTGGTCTTCGCATCGCCAAGATAGAAACCGATGGAACGACGCGTTCTTTCCGTTATTCCACAGGAACCATGATGCGAACTCCAGTCCTTTATTATATAGGGCATCGTCCTGGAACCAACCCGGTATCACAACTGTTCTTTATTCAAGCTTCCGAATCAAAGTCTGCATTAAGTACATTCGGTTTGGGGAACTTTGTCGGCTATGACTGGGTGGAAGAACGTCTGGAGTCCTTTAACGATACGATACGTACCCGTTATTACTATATGAATGAGCCTGAGGATGAGCAGTTTGACGACAATCATCCCGACTGTCCATATCTCATCAATTATATGAATGGCCTACTGACGAAGAAAGAGACTTACAGGAATAGTCTGCTACTGAAGGAGGAACAGAGGACATACTCCCTTTCCACCAATAACCGTATCTTCACTTTCAGGGATAAATCTGAGCACCGATTAACCGACTATATGTATTCTTATTACTACGACATAGAATGGCCTATGATGGCCACAAGCAGCGAGACAATGCACGAGAGTGGAGGCAATGTAACCACTTCTCTGTCGTACATCTACAACAGCCGGGATTTGTTGATGACTCAAAGCCAGACAGTCAACGGTGACTTGGTACAGACCAGCATGAAATACCCGTTCGACATGCAAGATGCCATTAGTGTATCCATGACTGCTGCCAATCGTATAGCAACACCAATAGAAATAGTAACAGCCGTTAATGGTAACATTGTTGATGGTGAAAAGATGGTTTACAGCCAGTCTGGCAGTCTGTACGTGCCGTCTGTCTTATACCGCCTTAACACCGCTACGGGTCTTTCGCAGGCTCAATATTCTAATGCCTTTGAACAGTATAAGCGTTTCAACAACTACACTGCCCACGGTAATATTCAGGAGTTCTGGACCAACAATGAAGTAAGCACCTGTCTCTGGAGTTATAACGGCCTTCATCCCATTGCAGAAATCAAGAACGCAACATACCAACAGGTGAAGGCCGTATTAGGAGAGTCGGCTATTAATTCTTTCTATAGTTCATGGCCGACAAACTCTCAGATTACGTCTTTCCTGTCCCCGTTACGCAACGTTGCTGCCCAAAACCGTTTCCTGATAACCTCATATACTTACAAGCCGCTATATGGCGTGACTTCCATCACGCAGCCCTCTGGTAAGAAGAATTACTTTGAATATGACAGTTTTGGACGGCTGTCCTCTCTAAAAGATACTAATAACAGCGTATTACAACAATATTTATATCATTATCATGCCCAATAAGACTTTATGAAGAAAGTATATTATATTTCCCTATTGTTCTTTCTGCAAGTGTTGTCTCTTGTCCCAGCCTCTGGTCAAGATGCAACACGCAACTATGTCATGAACAAGACGATGCTCAACTCGTCGGGATCGTTTTTCGTTAAGGACATCCAGTATTACGATGACCTTGGCCGGCCGACAATCCAGAGCAATAACGGAGTAGGAATGTATGGGACTCCCGTCTATACCAGTAAAGACTATAACCGTTTGGGGCAAGTAAGATATGAGTACATGCCCTATGTTTCGTCAGCAGGTGAGGATGACCGCTATTACCAATATCACTACGATGGTCTGGGACGTATTACCTTTACTGACAGTCCGGGTACAGACTGGAAGGACAATGACAAGGGAGTCAGTGTCTTGTACGCCACAAATGCCGCTAATGAAGTAAAACACTATAAGGCTCCACTTGGCAGCACGTCACTGGTACAGGACGGCTGCTATGCCCCGGGAACACTCCATGTGAAGAAAACAACAGATGAGGATGGCCACTTCCTGGCAATATATACCGACATGCTGGGCCGCAAGGTTTTGGAGCGCCGCAATAGCAACAGCAATACTTATTTCGTCTATAACGACAAGAACCAGCTGCGCTTTGTACTCACACCGTATTACCAGTTCTCAGGACAAAGAGAGTTGTCTGCCTACGAATACCGCTATGACGAACGCGGACGTCTTGAGAAGAAACTGATGCCACATTGTGAAGTTGAGCAGTACTATTATGACGATGACGACCATCTCATCTACCAGCAGGATGCCTTGGGACAGCTCTTCTTCTACCTCTACGACAGTATGGGGCGTCTTGCCATGAAAGGAATCTGTAGTAACTTCAACTATCACCACTATCATGATGTCAGTATACAGGATGGCCAGGATGGTCTCTATGGTACGGGCTATGTGTTTCCTGACGAATGGGCTATCACGCATGGTTTTCCAGAAGAAGTCATCTATTACGATGACTACGGTTTCCTCTCAAAGAGCAAGTTCACGTCCAGCCCGTATTGTGCAGCACTTACAATGTCTAATCCCGTCAGTGCCTTGGGTCTGCAGACGGGCAGCATCCGCCGCACAAGCAGTAACCAGTATCTGCTCACTGCTATCTATTACGACAACAAGGGAAGGGTCATTGACAAACGTGAGACGTTGCTTAACGGCGGCGTAAAAAAGACGCTGACCACCTATAGCTTTACAGATAAGCCTTTGACGGAAAACGTACAACTGACACGTAACAACACGACAACCACTGTAACAAAGTCCAGCACGTACTATAGTGCCAACGACCGGCCGGCTACGCTTGCCATTTCTTATAACAACGCCTCTCCCGTTACAGTTGCCCAGTACAGCTACAATAATCTGGGCCAGTTGACAACGCTCCAGCGAGGCGGCAATGGCGGAAGTGTGACCTACACTTACAATCAGCGCGGATGGACGAGCACTGTCAACGGTACGGGATTCAAGGAATGGCTTAAATATACAGACGGTGTCGGAGCGGCCTGCTATAGCGGTAACATCAGCAGCCAGCTGTGGCAAGGTGGCAGTGAGAGCTTCAAGCGTGGTTACAAATTCAGCTACGACGACCTTTCCCGCATGACACGTGCAGACTATGGTGAAGGAGACAATCTGAATAGTCACACAGGACGTTACTCAGAGCTAATACTTGAATATGCCCAAAACGGCGGCATCCGTAAACTGGAGCGCTATGGGAAGAAATACGGTTCTACTTTTGGTAAGATTGACAATCTGCGTATGTACTATCACGGCATGCAGGTCGACAGTGTCAAGGAGGATGCCCTGCCGCTGACCTACACGGGAGCCTTTGATTTCGTTTCCAAGACCATTCCGACCACAGGTGCGCAGTATGCCTACTATGATGACGGCTCACTGAAGTGGGATGCCAACAAGGGAATCAGTCGTATTGATTACGACCGTCATGGCCATCCCCAGCGCGTACAGTTCTACAATGGCAACGTTACGGAATATGTCTATGCAGCAGACGGTGAAAAGCTCCGTACCGTCTACCGCACTGCCGTTCCCAATATCACCGTGCCTTTGGGAACTATAGTTAACCTGAACAATTCAAATACGTTGTCTGTAGATAGCATCAACTACGTCGGCGATTATATCTATGAGAACGGCCAATTGGCTAAACTACTGTTCGAAGGCGGCTATGCCACGATCTCCAATGGTCAGACCACGTATCACTACTACGCAAAGGACCACTTGGGCAACAACCGTGCTGTCATTAACCATAACACAGGGGCTATAGAACAGGTAACTCATTATTATCCCTTCGGCGCAGTCTATGGTGATGTGGGTACCAATGACGCCCTGCAACGCTACAAATACAATGGCAAGGAACTGGACAGGATGCACGGGCTGAACACCTATGACTATGGTGCACGACAGTATTACTCGATACTCGGACGATGGGACAGGATGGACCCGCTGTGTGAGAAATACTATAGTATAAGCCCGTATGCGTATTGTAGCAACAATCCCACTAACGCGATAGATTCAGACGGTAAATTTATAACATATACGAATAATAGTAATGGTAAGACATATTTTTATTATAAAGGTTATTTTTACAATTCTTCATTTAAAATTGTTAACGGGCATCTTGTTCCCAAAAATGATAAAATTACTATTCCTACTAAAAGCTATATGCATAGGACATTACAAGCTTTGAGAAAAATGGAGAATTCAAAAAATGAAGAAATAAAAAAGGTTTTTGATTTAGTAAGTAACATGGAAAGCGGTATTGAACATAATATTCATGCAGGTACGGAAGGTAAAGGAAGCCATACTCATTCAGAAGGTAGAGGAAGCACAACTATATCTCTTAATTTTGAAGAAGACAATAAACGTGCTAAGGAACATGGCTCGGAATCATTCACAGACTACGAAGTGGTTGGACATGAACTCAAGCATGCTTATGATTTTCAAAAGGGAATTTCTTCTTCTGAAGAAGATGTAAATGGAGTACAATATGATGAATATCGTGCCGTTCAATTTGAGAATCTCATTAGAAAAGAAGAAAAACGACCAATGAGAACTACATATGGCAAGCACATCGTCCCTAAACAATATCTAAATCAATAAAAATAATTATTGCAGTCCGATAAAAAACAAATGCCAATGAATCAGAAAGATAGATTGCCCAATATAGGGTCAAAAACCACCTTATTTGACCTTTTAAAGTCGATTTTATCGCATAATTCCCAATTATTGAGGGATAAATTGCCTTTGGCAAGCGATTTTGCATATATGGCATCAAATGGTTTCATCGGGGGCTTGGTTTTCAAATATGCCTGTCCGACAACTGATTATCAGCAATTTATGAGCCTAAATTCATCGTTTTCAATTTTAATCGGACAGCTATAAAAAATAATATGATTAAATTATATATAAAGTTTCTTTTATTTATATCTGTATTATTGTCCTGTTCTGACAAGCGTACAATACCATTAAAATCTAGTGATGACAGTCTTGTTACTCTACCTGTAATGAAGCATTATTATGACGAAGAAGGAAAGCAATATTTTATTCGTTCTATTGATGGACGAATATACATAACGGATGGTCATTATTTACATCACTTTTTTGATGATAAGTATTGTAATGTTATAAAAGACTATGACACTTTTCTCTCTTCTCTTTCAAATGAACCCGTGAATATTAACCTAGATGATTCTGTTAATCATTTTCGATACTATGTTAATTCTTTTACTGTAGATAAGGAAATCTCGGTATACTATGAAAAGAAAGGACTAATTGCATTACAAAAGAAATATTGTATTTATGATAAAGACAATAGCAAATTATTCTTTAAACCATTGCCTGCCAATAAGAAATTAACAATAGCTTATTACCATTGGATTAATGGTTATAAATATCAATATGGGGGAGTGTCTGGATATGAGTATCTGATTAATCGTGGGAAAAATGGCATACATCAATACAAAGAAGTAAAACATGAATAAAATGAATCCACGATATTTCTTCCGTAGATCGGGGGACTCTGATCTGAATGGGATTGGCAATGTGATGGAAGTACAGAATTTAGACAAGAATAAAAAGAATTCAATTATCAGAGAAGTATGAAAACAAGGTGCAGGACTCAGGCAACTGGCCAGAATAACGGGGATAAGCTACGGAATTATCCAAAGAGTAGCAACAGATCAAAGTCCCCTGATCTATGACCTTTTCGACCTTCAGGGTCGCTGCATGACAGGTCAACCCACAAAAGGTATCTATATCCATAACGGTCGTATGGTCGTAGTGAAGTAATTGAGTTAAGCAAAATAGGGGAATTTTGAAACCAACCTAACAACCTACCATAGCGGCCTGGAATGCCGATGCACACTGGGTTTGTCGATGGTAGGTTCGTTGTCGGAGACCTACCATCCAACCTACCATCGAACCTAACATTAGTGTACGTTAGAATATCGACTCTACTATCTTATCGACAATCTCGTCAAAGTATTTTTTGCTTGATGCTGCCAAGGCGACGCTGGACGTCTCGCTCGATCCAAGCCGCCTGAGATGGAAGCTCACGGGGACGGTTCCGGTGAGCACTTTTCGAAGAAATATTTGGGGATACGGAAAAATGTTATTAAATTTGCAGCGTACCATCACGGGGTCGGTTCTACTGATCACTTTTGAAGTTTCTGTATTACACATCGTTCTTGACTCCCTGGGGATCGTGGGGTCGGTTCTTCTGATTTTTTTCATCATTACAACTTTTGTATAACACCAAACGAAACACCTGTCAATCTAGACAGTTGGCGCAGTCCAGCCCCCATAGCTTTCGCTGTAATAAGGATTTCGTTACGTCTCACTTTCTCTAGACTTTGGATCATCAAGGGATTTGTTATTCCTTGACTTTGAAGCAAGAAATCTTTAACCTCTTCGTCACTAAGTTGCTTGGGACTTTCGTTATCTATGTCAATCTGATTTTTAATTTATTTTTGTAACGACAATGTTTGCTTCCGGATTTTTGCGTGGTCTGCCACGCTTTCTACCAGCCTTTCTTGATTTATAGCCAGGCTCGCAGCCCTTGGGTACTTCAAAGCCGAATACTTTGCATATCTCCAGTCTGGTATGTTGCCGGGGAACGTCCTGTAGTATATGGGCATGTGCTGATTCTTAGTCGTTACAAATTAAATTAAAACTCAGACTTGACGGTATCATCTGTATTTTCTTAGCAATGGTTGGAATAATGATGGCGCTCTGTTGGTAGTTCCGATTTAGCCTGCGCCAGTTTCTGATGGAAAAGTACTGGAAAAGTTGCATCTTTTAACGGGTAAGTTTATGGTATTTTAAAAAAAACACTTATCTTTGCACACGACTAAACGCAAGAGATGCTTATGAACGATGTTATAAAATACGGCTGTGGGTGCTTGTGTGCCTTTGTGTTGACGCTGGTTGTCGGCACTAAGTTTACCTCGAAGGGGGAGAATGTCTCGTTTGCGGGGTTCGACGACGTACTGATTATGGATAGTTGTCAGATGACGGGGCCTGACGTTGCGGCGAAACAAGTGCGGTCAGGCAGGAAGGGACGCTTCAGCAAGTCTGCCCGCCAGAAGGGGAAGGACTTCATACGTCCGTCGCGCCAGACTGTGAGGAACCGCATTCTGACTCCCGAGGATGCCTACCACAATGGTTATGCGAATGGCTATAATCAGGGTGCCTACGACGGTCGGCACGCCTTTTGGCACGGCAAGGGGTACGACGACTCGAACCGGTTTGACGACTACTATGCCTCGTGCTACGAGGAGGGTTACGACGAAGGTTATGACGAGGGCTATGAGATGGGCTATGCGTCCGCCCGGGCCGACTACTATGACGATGTCGAGGAGGATCTCGAGGACTTGGAGGATGTGTTGGACTGGTAAGGGGAATCGCTTATGTGCTTTCTGCCAACGGTAAAGTAATAGCTTGTATGTTTTCTGTCAAGTGCCTGAAAATTAGAGAATTAAATAATTAATAAAATAGCACGACATGATGAAACGAATTTTAGTGACTGGTGGTGCTGGCTTCATCGGCTCCCACCTTTGTGAGCGCCTGGTGAACGAGGGCAACGACGTGATTTGCTTAGACAACTTCTATACCGGGTCTAAAGAAAACGTGTGGCATCTGATAGGTCGTCCGAACTTTGAGATTGTCAGGCACGATGTCTGCCAGCCCTATTGGGCCGAGGTCGACGAGATCTACAACCTGGCATGCCCGGCCTCGCCGGTCTATTATCAGACCGACCCCATACAGACCACCAAGACGTCGGTATTCGGTGCCTACCACATGCTGGGACTGGCCCGCAGAACGAAGGCTAAGATTCTGCAGACGTCGACCAGCGAGGTCTATGGAGACCCCTCTGTCCACCCGCAGCCTGAGAGCTACTGGGGCAACGTGAACACCATCGGCATCCGCTCATGCTACGACGAGGGCAAGCGCTGCGCCGAGACGTTGTTCTTCGACTACCACCGACTGCATGGCGTGCGCATCAAGGTCATCCGCATCTTCAATACCTATGGTCCCCGTATGGCACAGCACGACGGCCGCGTGGTCTCAAACTTCATTATGCAGGCCCTTCGCGGTGAGGACATCACCATCTATGGCGACGGCCAGCAGACGCGCTCGTTCCAGTACGTCTCCGACTTGATTGAGGGTATGGTGCGCATGATGGAGAGCGGCGACGACTTCTTAGGTCCCGTAAACATCGGTAACCCCGGCGAGTTCACCATGCTGGAACTGGCTGAGAAGGTGATTGCGATGACAGGTTCGAAGAGCAAGATCGTGTTCCGTCCGCTGCCTTCTGACGACCCGAAGATGCGTCGTCCAGACATCACCCTGGCTAAGGCAAAGCTCGACTGGGCACCCACCGTTCCCCTCGATGAAGGCCTCGCCAAGACCATCGAGTACTTCAAGGGCACCCTCTAATATAATATTGAATTTCTAATCTTTCATTTTAATGTATAAGGTTTCCGTCATTACGCCGTTCCACAACGTGGACATGGGCATGTTTGAGAAGTGCGCCGAGTCGCCGGGCGTGCCCTATCAGTTGGTCGTCACCAACAGCGCCGGCCTCTACCGTTACGTGACAGACCACATCGTCAGCATTCAGGAAACCGAGATGGATAAAGTGCTGTTTAAGATTTGTTGAAGACTTAAAAAACACTTAAAAAGCCCTAAAAAAGCCCTAAAATAGTCCTTAGGGGATTAGTTTCTGAAACAATTTAATCAAAGTTTCAATTATATTTCGTACTTTTGCATCCTGTTAATAAAAATAGGTGAAAGTATGAAATATATTCTTGTTACAGGAGGCTCAAGAGGTATAGGAAGAGCTGTCTGCCTAAGCCTGGTCTCCCTCAAAATGCCCATATTGATAAACTATTGTTCGAACACCTCGGCTGCTGAAGAGACGAAACGTCTCATCGAGGAACAGGGTGGGGTAGCGGAGTTGCTGCCCTTCAACGTCGCCAAAAAGGATGAAGTCGAGGAGGCCATTCGGAAATGGGAAGAGGCACATCCCGACGACTATGTCTCGGTGTTGGTAAACAATGCCGGCATCAGGCGCGACAACGTCATGTTCATGATGTCAGACGACGACTGGCATCAAGTGCTTGATACCACTGTCGACGGATTCTTCTATCTTACAAGGTGCATCCTGCGACACATGATGCCGAGGAAGCGTGGCGGCAGAATCATCAACATTGCCTCGCTTTCTGGCGTCAAGGGACTCCCCGGCCAGACCAACTATAGTGCTGCGAAAGCTGCCTTGATAGGTGCCACGAAAGCCTTGGCTCAGGAGGTGGCACCGAGGAACATCACCGTTAATGCCGTTGCCCCAGGATTCATTGAAACCGATATGACCAAAGACCTGCCCACAGACGACCTGAAGAAGCTGATTCCCGTCGGACGCTTTGGCAAGCCCGAAGAAGTTGCTGCCTTGGTGGCCTTCTTGGCATCAGATGCTGCAGCATATATCACCGGCGAGGTCATCAACATCAATGGCGGACTGCATACTTAATGAATTAAGAATTAGGAGTTAGGAGTTAAGAGTTGTCGCCTGTGGCGATTAAGAGTTAAGAATTAAGTATTGTGAAAAGGGTCGTTATAACTGGAATGGGCATTTGGTCGTGCTTGGGTACGGATACAGATGCCGTCAAACAATCGCTTTATGAGGGCAAGTCGGGTATCGGTCTGCAACCAGAGAGACTGGAGTACGGCTATCGGTCAGGGTTGACGGGTATAGTCCAGACACCAGTCATCACCAAGCAGATGTTGGACCGCCATACCCGTGCTGGCATGTCGGAAGAGGCGCAGTATGCCTATATGGCCAGTCGGCAGGCCTTTGCCCAGGCAGGCATCACCGACGACTATCTTCGCACCAACGAGGTGGGTTGCATCTTTGGCAACGACTCCTCGGCGAAGCCTGTCATCGAGTCGTCAAAGATCATGGACGAGAAGCACGACTCCGCCATGTTGGGCTATGGCTTGATATTCCAGTCGATGAACTCGACTGTCAACATGAACCTGAGTACCATCTTCCACCTTCAGGGTATCAACTTTACCGTCAGCGCAGCCTGTGCCAGCGGCAGCCATTCCATCGGTCTGGGCTATATGTTCATCCAGCAGGGGCTGCAGGATATGGTGTTGTGTGGTGGTGCACAGGAGACGAACTACTATTCCATGGCATCGTTCGATGCCTTGGGAGCCTTCTCTGTCCGTATGGACGAACCCACGAAGGCCAGCCGTCCCTTCGACCGTGACCGCGACGGCCTGATACCCAGCGGAGGCGCAGCAGCCCTTGTCTTGGAAGACTACGACCACGCCGTAGCCCGTGGTGCCACCATCCTGGCAGAGGTCATTGGCTATGGCTTCTCAAGTAATGGTGGCGGCATCTCGGATCCCAGCGACAATGGTTCCGTGATAGCGATGACCCGTGCCATCAAGGATGCCGGCATAGCACTTGACGACATCGACTATATTAACGCCCATGCCACTTCGACCAAACAAGGCGATATGTATGAGGCCATTGCCCTCGGCAGGATGTTTGCTGGTCAACGGGCACTCATCAGCAGTACGAAGTCGATGACAGGTCATGAGTGTTGGATGGCAGGCGCCAGCGAGATAGTGTATAGCATCATCATGATGCAGAACAACTTTGTTGCCCCGAATATCAATTTCGAGAATCCGGATGAATACTCGGAGAAGCTGAATATAGCCCCCAAGACGATAGAGACTGAGGTCAATGTTGTTCTCAGCAACTCTTTTGGCTTTGGCGGTACGAATAGTGCGCTGGTTATTAGAAAAATAAAAGAATAAAAGATTAAAAGAATAAAAGAATAAAAAATGAAAAAGTTCATTATCGTACAATTGTTATTTGCTTGTTTTGTGGTCAGCATGACGGCCCAGACAGTTACAAAGAATGAACTCCCTAAGGGTTTGCAGAATGTCCGGATGAATTTCGAGGTGGACTTCTCCCAAGCCCTTATTCTGGGTATGAGTGAGAGCGATTTTGGTAAATATGAGCAAGACTGGTATGAAGACAAACCGGCGATAGTCCGCAATTTCAAGGCGGGTACTAACGTGGCTCTTGGCAAGTCGTACGGTGTTGGTGACTACAAGGACGCCAAGTATGTGGTAAAAGTCATCGTCAATACCATTACCGATACAGGCTTTATGATATGTGACGTCGACATCCTTGACGAGGGTGAGAACGTCCTCTTTCATCTCGACCATCTGACTGGTGGCAAGGAGCCCTCCTTCGGGATAGGCACCAAACTGGCCAGGATGAAGGTCTGGGCGACGCTTACCGGAAAGAACCTCGGGAAGATTCTGAAGAAAGAACTTTCTAAGAAATGAGACTATAATGAATCTGTTTCCGTCTTTAGAGGAGAAATACACGAAGGAATCTCTGTCCGCCCGAGATGCTCAACGGCTGGCAGAGTTCATCGCGTTCGGACCGGTGGTGTTTCAGGTGGCGCGCTTGATGTTGAAGTTTGGCATCCTTGACCTTATCAGGGACGCCCAGGACGGACTGACACGGGAGGATATTGTCAAGGCGACAGGGCTTTCTGATTATGCCGTCAAGTGTTTGTTGGAGGCATCGTTATCGATTGGTATCGTCCTTGTGGAATGTGAAACGAATCGGTTTACTTTGTCAAAGACGGGCTGGTTCCTCATTACCGACCCTGCTGTCCGTGTGAACATTGACTTCAATCACGACGTGAACTATGAGGGCTGGTTCCATTTGGAAGAATCGTTGCGGAATGGTAAGCCGGAAGGTCTGAAGCATTTTGGCGACTGGCCCACGATATACGAAGGTCTGTCGAGTCTTCCCCAACAAGTACAGAAGAGCTGGTTTGGATTCGACCACTTCTACAGTGACTCGTCGTTCCCTGATGCGCTGAAGATTGTTTTCGACGAGTACCACGTGAAGTCCCTTTACGATGTCGGCGGCAATACGGGCAAGTGGGCGCTACGATGTGTCGGCTATAGCCAAGAAGCAGACGTTACCGTCCTGGACCTTCCGCAGCAGATTACCATGATGCAGGAAAACGTGAAAGGCCAGGAGGGTTCTGAGCGTATTCACGGTTATGGCATCAACCTGTTGGACGACTCGGCTGTGTTCCCAACACGCGAAGGAGGCCTCGATGCCATCTGGATGAGTCAGTTCCTTGACTGCTTCAGCATGGACGAGATCGTCTCTATCCTTCGTCGCGCCAAGCAGGCGATGACCAGCCAGACACGTATTTTCATCATGGAGACGCTGTGGGACAGACAGAAATACGAGCCGGCAGCATTCTGCCTGACGATGACCAGTTTGTATTTTACGGCATTGGCAAATGGCAATTCGAAGATGTACAACACGGAAGACATGCAAACGTGTATCGAACGGGCCGGGCTGACGATAGAAAAGATCCATGACCACTTAGGCCAGGGGCATTCCATTGTTGTAGTTAAGAGTTGAGAATTAAGAGTTAAGAGTTCTTTGCAAGCAAAGTGTGGCGATGCAATGTCGCTTCGCGACTAAGAGTTTAGAATTAAGAATTAATCATTAGAAAGATATGACAAGACAAGAAATTGAAGAAAAAGTAAGAGCTTTCCTCATCGACGAACTTGAGATTGACGAGGAGAAGATTTTTGACGATGCCAAGTTGAAGGAAGACATGGAGTTGGACAGTCTTGACTTTGTGGACATCGTAGTCATCGTTGAGAAGAACTTTGGCTTTAAGATTGTGCCTGAAGAGATGCAGGACGTCAAAACCCTGCACCAGTTCTGTGACTATATTGAGGGGAAACTGAATGGTTGAAGGGGTCTTTGACCTAAAGGTGCAAAGTGTGGCTTCGCAATGAAGAAGACTTGGGACGGCACGACGTACGGCAACAACCTCATGCATAAATGGCTGATAGGGCTGTTGCGAGGTATAGACATCAGAATTGTCTATATCTTTACCTATGTATTTGTCATCCCGCCTTGTCTCTTCCGACCAGGCTTCAAGCCCATTTACCGCTATTTCCGTGAGCGCTGGGGATGCAATCCTGTGAAGGCTTTCTTGAAGACCTACCAGAACCATTGTCTGTTTGGCCAGGTGGTTATCGACAGGTTTGCCATGTATGCAGGGAAGCAGTTTCACTTCGAGATAGACGGCTATGACCACTTTCTTCAGTTGGCCGACAAGCCCGAGGCTTTCCTGTTGTTCAGTTCCCATATCGGTAATTACGAGTTAGCCGGTTATACGTTGACATCAGAGAAGAAAGCATTTAATGCCATCGTCTTTGGCGGTGAGAAAGAGACTGTGATGGAGAATCGTACAAACATGTTTTCAGACAAGAACATCCACATGATACCCATCAAGGACGACATGAGTCACCTGTTTCTGATAGACCGCGCTCTCGGACAGGGCGAGATAGTCAGTATGCCAGTAGATAGAAGCTTCGGTTCGAAGAGAGGGGTAAAAGAACAATTGTTAGGTGCTGAAGTCAATCTGCCCTTAGGACCATTCAGAGTGGCAACCATGCAAGGCTGTAGCGTCCTGGCTGTCAACGTGATGAAGGCATCCACCCTGGACTATAAAATCTATGTGAAGCCGCTGGACTACGACAAACAGGCTAAACGTTCCGAGCAGATAGAACAACTGGCTCATGCCTACGTGTCGGAATTGGAGCGTATGCTTACGATGTATCCCGCCCAGTGGTATAACTATTTTGACTTCTGGAAATCATAGTTCAAATTTCAATTTTCAATTTAAGCAGACATGGCCATCGACTATAAGCACCCTGATGAAGCATTTCTCCGCAGCATTGACATTCACGTGTTGTTACCACAACAGGAACCATTCGTGATGGTGAGTCGACTGGTACAGTTAGACGACGTCAGAACGGTATGTGAGATGGATGTACGGGCAGACAATATCTTTGTCGACGACGGTCGTCTGAGTGCTTCGGGACTTATTGAGAACATCGCCCAGACATGTGCAGCACGTATTGGTTTCGTTAACAAATTCATCTTGAAGAAGGATGTACAGATAGGCTATATAGGTGCCATTAGGAATCTGGAAATATTTGACTTGCCCAAAGTCGGGCAACAGATTACGACGATTGTCGATATACGGGAAGAGGTGTTTGGAATGACGCTGGCATCTGCTACCGTTAAGCAAGGCGAACAGACTTTTGTGACAACGGAGATGAAAATTGCGGTGAAGAATAATAATTAAGCATTTAATGGAGCTGAAAGCATCGAAGATATAATGGAGTTGAAAGCATCGAAGATATTGGATATCAGGTTCAGCGAGGTGGACTCGATGAGTGTGGTCTGGCATGGTTCCTATCCTCTTTATTTTGAGGATGCCAGGGAACTCTTTGGTCAGAAGTACGACCTGACATACTTAGGTTTCTTTGACCATGGGTACTTTGCGCCCCTCGTCGAGCTGAACTTCCAGTATAAGAAGCCCATACGCTATGGCATGCATCCTCGCATCGATATTGTGTATCGTCCTACGGAAGCTGCCAAAATCGTGTTTGATTACGAGATTTACGACCCGGAAGACGAATCCCTGTTAGCAACAGGGCATAGTGTACAGGTCTTTATGGATACCAATTATCAACTGGTGTTGTATAGCCCGCCGTTCTATGACGAATGGCGGAAGCGCTGGAGAGTGTTTGAGAAGTGATAAGTTAAGAGTAATGGTATATCGAATTGCTGATAATGTTTTGTCGCCATTGGGTGCGACGACGGCGGAGAATTATCAATCCCTGAAGGATGGTCGTTCTGCGTTAAAGCATTATGCTGGCTTTTCGGGAAGAAAGGAGGATGACTACGTTGCGTCACGCTTCGACGATGAGCAGCGGAGGATGCTGACGATAGAAGGCCTGACGTGGTTTGAATCGCTGGTGTATCATAGTGTCAAGGAAGCCTTGAAAGGCTGTTCCATAGACGTGACCAGCCATAGGACCTTGTTTATTCTCAGTACGACAAAGGCGAACATCGACCACTTGTCTTCGGAAGACTACGACAAGCTGTTTCCAGCAGAGTCAGCTAAGAGAATCGCGAGTCTTTTAGGAATTAGTACCCAGCCTATCGTGGTTTGTAACGCTTGTATTTCCGGTGTGGCTGCCATAGTGACTGCTCAGCGGTTAATCGAAGCAGGTTTCTACGATACAGCTATTGTCGTTGGATGTGACGTTATCAGCCATTTCGTCGTGTCAGGATTCCAGTCGCTGAAAGCCTTGTCGCCAGAACCTTGCCGTCCTTTCGACATTGAGCGCATGGGACTGAATCTTGGCGAGGCAGCGGCAACCTTGGTGCTGGGTTGTAGAAATGAAAGGAATGAAAGGAATGAAAGAAATGGGGATTGGCAAATAGTAAGCGGTGCCATTCGTAACGATGCCTATCACATCAGCAGTCCGTCGCCAAAAGGTGAGGGGTGCGCCGAGAGTATCAGATACGTGACCGAGGGCATCGACCTGTCATCAATCTCAGCAGTCAATGTTCACGGGACAGCCACGATGTACAATGACCAGATGGAGTCGAAGGCTATTGAAGCTGCCGGCTTGTCCGACGTGCCCGCCAATACGTTGAAAGGATATTTCGGTCATACCCTTGGAGCCTCTGGTATACTGGAGACGATAATGACGATGTATGCTGTGGAACATGGCGAATTACCCGCTACGCTTGGTTTTAGCGAAATAGGCGTCTCGGGGCGTGTGAACATCTCCTCCCAGTCTTTGGAGATAAAAGAAATGAAAGGAGTGGGTGAGTCTTTCGTGAAGGTCATATCAGGTTTTGGCGGTTGTAATGCTGCCATATACTGTCGAAATGACAGGAATGAAAGAAGTGGCAGTAATGAGTGTGTTGGGGAGGTTTATGACGTTGAGCATCGTGTCCAGATAACTCCCCATAGTATTAATGTCGACGGGAAGCCATTAGATATGGAATCATCAGGCAGCAAAATGCTGACGGAGGCTTATAAACGCTTCATCGACTCATATCCCAAATATTATAAGATGGACCGGCTTAGTCAGTTAGGTTTTGTGGCTACTGAACTGCTTTTGAGTCAGGAAAGCCCACGACGAAAACAATGCGTTGACCGGGCTGTGGTATTGTTCAACCATTCTTCATCACAATGGGTTGATCATGAGTACGAAAAGAGTATTGTTGTTGGAGAAGACTATTTCCCCAGTCCTTCTTTGTTTGTCTATACGCTACCAAATATCGTGTGTGGAGAGATTGCCATTCGTAACGGCTACCGGGCTGAGACTTCCTTCTATATCCTGGGATGTAAGGACGAAACAATGATGAACGACATCCTCCGGTCAACCTTTATTGACCGTACCTTGAAAAGTGCTGTTACGGGCTGGATAGATTATCAGGATGATGATACTTTTGAAGCAGACATAAAACTAATAAAACGAATATAACAATGGAAGAATTAATCTTAGAATTAAAGAAAAAAATCATTGATGCATTGAATCTGGAGGAAATGACTCCAGAGGAAATAGATGCCGACAGTCCTTTGTTTGGCGAAGAAGGACTGGGCTTGGACTCCATTGACGCCCTTGAACTCATCGTGCTTATGGAGAAAAGCTATGGCATTAAGTTAGCCAGTCCTTCTGAAGGAAAAGCTATCTTCAAGAACATTCGTACAATAGCAGAATACGTCAGCGCGAACAGGACAAAGTAGAATAGAATGAATCAGAATATCGTCATTACTGGTGAAGGCATCCTTTGTGCTATCGGACTGGACAAGTCGGAGGTGCTTTCCTCGCTGAGGGAAAAGCGCTCTGGTATCGGCACCATGAAGTATCTCAAATCGTCCCATAGGGAACTGCCTGTGGGAGAAGTACCTTTGTCAAATGACGATATGCGTTCTCTCCTTAAAGATGGAACGTTGCAAAGTCAGCTGGGACTGGATGATGCCGCATTGGTGAACCGTACCACCCTGATGGGAATACTCGCCGTTCGCCAAGCATTGGAAGACGCTCAAGTCGATGGCAATCTGATGAAAGAAAAACCGATGCGGCTGGTGCTTATTTCTGGCACTACGGTCGCTGGCATGGATGTTACGGAGAATCTGTTTCACCAACTACAGCAGTCTGACGATGCCTTGCAATGTCTGAAATACCATAGCGCAGGGAGTAGTACTCGAATGATAGCAGACTATTTCGGTATCTTTACGGAGTACACCACCATTTCCACAGCATGCTCTTCTGCTGCCAATGCCTTGATGTTGGGAGCACGAATGCTGGCTGACGGTGAGGCTGATATGGTGGTGGCTGGAGGTACGGAGGCTTTGTCGTTGTTCCATCTCAACGGCTTCAACTCGCTGATGATTCTTGACCATGAACCCTGCCGGCCCTTTGATGCTACTCGGGCTGGTTTGAATCTGGGTGAAGGTGCGGCATTCTGTGTGATGGAGACCGAAGCAGCTGCTACCCGAAGAGGTGTCGAGCCCCATGCATGGCTTGTAGGCTATGGTAATGCGTGTGATGCGTTCCACCAGACAGCCTCGTCTGAGACAGGTGAAGGTGCCTATCAGGCTATGACGCAAGCCTTACAGATGGCGGGTTTGAAACCTGAGGATATAGACTATGTGAATGCACATGGTACTGGAACTGCGAATAACGATATGTCGGAAAGTGTTGCCTTGAAGCGCGTCTTTGGCGAGCACATGCCGATGGTCAGCTCTACCAAGTCGTTTACGGGTCATACTACGAGTGCTTCCGGAAGTATTGAGTCTGTCATTAGCATTTTGGCGTTAAGACACGGATTTGTGCCTGCCAACCTGGGGTGGTCGCAACCGATGGAGGGCGGTATTGTGCCAACGAAAGGAAAAGACAGTTGTGAACTCCGTTATGTCGTTTGTAATTCCTTCGGTTTTGGAGGAAACGACACGTCGCTTGTATTTGGAAATGAAAGCAATGAAAGGAATGAAAGCAATGAAAGGAATGGTGGTGAGATAAGAATACTTTCTCAGGTTGAGATTACGTCAGAAGAAGAATTGACTGAAATCCGTGACTATGTGAAGCCTTTGGAGGCTCGCCGTATGGGGAAGCTTATGAAGAGTTCGCTCTTGTCATCGCTGAAAGCTTTACGTGAAGCCGGTATTACACAACCTGATGCTATCATTACTGGCACGGCTTATGGTTGTATGGAAAACTCTGAGCAGCTGTTGATACAGCTTATGAATGAAGGTGAGACTATGTTGAAACCTACTGCTTTTATGCAAAGTACGCATAATACGATTGGCAGTAATATTGCCATTTGGTTAGGTTGTCATGGATATAATGTGACGTACACGCAGGAAAATGACTCGATGAAGTGGGCTTTGCATGATGCTGAGTGTCTCTTGAGAAGCGGTAGATGTAAGACGGTACTTGTGGGTTGCCATGACGAAACGACTCCTTTGTTCAGGGAATTGATGGGGCGTCTGGGAGTGAATGATCTTCCCGCGATTCATTCCCGAGCGATGGTTTTGAAGATTAATTAAAGGTAAAAAGTAAAAAGGTAAAAATATTAATATTAAATGTGGAGAATCATACCATACGCCATACTACAATGCATCCTGCTTACCGCTGGGCAGGTGTTCTTGAAGTTTGCCATGACGAGGATGCCGGCCTTTTCGTGGACTCGTGAGTTCTGGGGTAGCATCCTTACCAATTGGCAGTTTGCAGCCAGCGGACTGTTGTTTGGGGCGGCTTCGCTATTATGGATGTATATTGTCAAGCATTTCCCTTTCAGTACTGCCTATCCGATGGCGAGTCTGTGCTATGTGTTTGGCATGTTGGCAGCTATTCTGTTCTTCCATGAAGAGGTGTCGGTTTGGAAATGGCTTGGTGTGGCGTTGATAGTTCTCGGATGTATGTTAATTGCGAAATAGTCTTGAAAAAGTAAAAAGGTAAATAAGGAAAAGGTAAAATATGAAGGTGTTGTTTTTATTAATGCTGACGTTTACGGTGTGTGGTAACTACGCTGTTCAACAGGATGAGGCTGAGATAAGAAGGACCATCAGTCAGTCGGCTTCTGCCCTGAAGACCATACAATGCGACTTCGTTCAGACCAAGCATTTGAAGATGCTGAATGACAAGATGGTTTCGAAAGGCCGGATGTATTATCAGCAGAGCAACCGGCTTCGTTGGGATTACATTTCGCCCTATACCTACACCTTTATTTTGAACAACGACAAGGTGTTGCTGAAGAACAAACAACGTCATGATGTTATTGACGTGGGTAAGAACAAGGTCTTCAGCGAGATTGCCAGGATCATGATGAATAGTGTTGTAGGGAACTGCCTTAATGACGGTAAGAGTTTTAAGAGTAGCATCTCTGTTGTTGGCGGCGAGTGGGTTGCCACGTTGTTGCCGCAGCGCAAGGATATGAAGCAGATGTTCCAAAAGATTATCCTTCACTTTAGTCAGAAACAAGCTATGGTGACGCAGGTGGAACTGTTGGAGAAGAATGGCGACAAGACGGTGATAGAACTGAAGAACATTAAAACCAATGAGTCGATTAGTTCAAATATGTTTTCTCTTCATTAGCCTGTTCTTTGTTACAGAACTACAAGCACAGGCATCGTTTCCCTTTTCTGAAGGGGAACGTATCAAGTATAACGCATACATCGAGATGCCCAAGGCATATATTAGTGGTGTATGTGTACTACAAAGAGAAGGCGGCATCATCAAGGGTTCCCTGTTCAATGAGTTCGGTATTACGGCCCTTGATTTCACTTATAATCCTGAACGAGGGAAAGTGAAGTTGCACCATGTCATGAAGTTGCTGGACAAATGGTATATCCGTCGTGTCCTTCGAAAGGACATGGCCCAGTTGATGACTTGTCTTCAGCAAGGTAAAACAATGTATTATAACGAGCGAAGAAAAATAAGGTACCAATTGAATGATTCTCCAGAATAGTTTATATAGCATTAAATCGAAGAGCGTGACGGATTTGGAAATCCGTTATGACATCCTGTTAGATGCCAACCACTTCATCTATCAGGCACATTTCCCCGGAGAACCGATCACTCCAGGGGTTTGCGTCATACAAATTGCCAAGGAACTGATGGAGGACCATCTTCATCAGGCTCTGACAATCAAGGCGGTGAAAAATGTGAAGTTCCTGAGTGTGATATCGCCTGTTGACACCCGTCAAGTGACTTTTGCTTTTGAGAAGATTGTCGTAGATGATACGGCAAAAACTTGCAAGGCACAGGTTCAGGTATTGTCGGGAGAAACCTTACTGGCAAAACTATCCTTTGTTTTGAAGAATGACTAAAGACAGACAGCGACAGTTATTGCACGACCGTGGTATTTGCGTCGTGATTCCCACTTATAACAATGATGGGACTATTGCTGCTGTCGTCAAGGAAACACTCGAAGAGTGTAGTGATGTCATTGTGGTCAACGACGGTTCTACTGACAAAACGTCAAGCATTCTTCAGTCCATAGAGGGTATTACGATAGTTGAGTACACCAAGAACCAGGGTAAGGGCTATGCCTTGAAATGTGGCTTCAGACGTGCCTTGGAGATGGGCTTTTCGTATGCTATTACTCTAGATGGCGATGGACAGCACTACCCCTCGGATATTCAGCAATTCCTAAGTGCCAACCAAGAGCACCCCGGGACATTGATCATTGGCAGCAGACAACTGGACAATGTGGAACGCTCAGGTGGCAGCAGTTTTGCCAACAGGTTCTCCAATTTCTGGTTTTATATCCAGACCGGTCGTAGACTGTCGGACACTCAGAGCGGCTATCGCCTTTATCCGCTGAGAAAACTTCGCGGTCTTGGTCTGCTTACTTCGCGTTATGAGGCAGAACTTGAACTGTTAGTCTTTGCGTCATGGCATGGTGTGGAGTTGGTACCTATTGACATTCGGGTCTATTATCCGCCGAGGGAAGAAAGAGTTAGCCATTTCCGTCCTGGCAAAGACTTTGCAAGAATCAGCGTGCTTAATACCGTCTTGTGTTTTCTGGCCATTGTTTATGGCTTGCCATTGCGCCTGTTCAGATGGTTTGCCAATACCATCAGAACTATTTACTCCATACTCTTTGTGTCATTCTTCTGCTTTTGTGTGATTACGCCTGCCGTATGGTTGTATGTCAAGATAGGCCGTATGACAGAGCGGAAGCGTCATAATCTGCATAAGCTGATATACCACGCATGCCGTTTTGTCATGCTGAAGCATGGCATTCCGGGGACTCGTTTTACCTATCAGGAGAATGACAATGTGAATTTCCCTGACCAAAGGTCAGAGTGTGGCGATGCAATTTCGAAGCCAGCAGTTGTCATCTGTAATCACCAGTCTCATATTGACTTGGCTTGCCAGTTGATTTTTACGCCCAACATAATATTCCTGACGAACCAATGGGTGTGGAACAATCCATTGTACGGACTGCTGATTCGCCATGCCGAGTACTATCCCGTGGCCGATGGTATTGATGCTTTGCTTCCGAAGCTCCGTTCATTGGTGGAGCGCGGCTATAGCATTGCGGTGTATCCTGAAGGTACCCGTTCGAAGGACTGCCGTATAGGTCGTTTCCATCAGGGCGCATTCCACATAGCTGAACTGCTTGACCTGGATATTATCCCCATGTATCTTTATGGACCAGGAAAGATCCTTCCGAAGAAGAGTCATCATCTGCGCAAGGGGCCTATATATATAGAAATAGGTGACCCCGTCACTCAGCACCAGCTGAAACAAATGGGTGACACGAAGCGTCAAGCATCTGTGATGCGTAAGCATTATATCGATCAATATGAGAGAATTGCCAATCGGATAGAACAAGAAGTTTGAAATATGAAACGTGTCGTCATCATAGGAAGTGGCATGGGAGGACTGTCATGCGGTGTTATCCTGGCAAAGAACGGTTATGACGTAACCGTCCTGGAACAGGGTAGTCAGATAGGCGGTTGTCTGCAATGCTTCACCCGTCGTGGTGCGCGTTTTGAGACTGGTATGCATTTTATCGGCAGTGCTGGTGAGGGTCAGACGTTAGACCGGTTGCTGGAGTATTTGGAGGTGAAGAAGGACATTACGTTGTCCGAGCTGGACCGGGACGGTTACGACGTGGTATGCATTGATGGCAAGAGATATCGTTTTGCCAACGGTCGTGATGCCTTTGTTAGGCAGATGACGGACTACTTTCCTCACCAGCATGAGGAGCTGAACGGGTATTTCGACCTGATAGAGAAGGTTGCCGGCGCCTCGTCGCTGCACTCGCTGAGAGAGGCTGAGAGCGATGCTGCTATCAATACGGAGTATCAGTTGCGCTCGATCAATGAGGTTGTGGAGGGCGTGATTACGGACCCGTTGCTTGCGAAGGTTCTTGTCGGCACGTTGCCTCTGTATGCTGCTGAGCGTGACAAGACGCCATTCTCGACGCATGCCTTTATTACGGACTTCTACAACCAGAGTGCGTATCGCATTGTGGGGGGTAGTGACAGGATAGCTCAATCGATGACTCGCACGATAGAGAAGTATGGCGGTAGGGTGTTGCCTTGCCATCGGGTGACCCGTATTGTCTGCGATGAGCGACATGCTACTGGCGTGGAGGTTGAGACAATAGACAATAAACGATACGTACCTTGCGACTATGTCATTTCCGATGCCCATCCTATGCGTACGCTGGAACTGACGGACTCGAAACTGATACGTCCTGCATTCCGTAGGCGCATCAATTCCATTCCCCAGACGGTGGGTGGCTTTTCTGTATATTTGGAATTCAAGGAGGGCACTGTGCCTTACCAGAACTATAATTTCTACGGTTATCATAACGGTACGCCTTGGAATTGTGAGAAGTATGACGAGGAGTCGTGGCCTAAGGGCTATCTGTATATGCACTTCTGTCAGGAAGAAAAGCCATGCTACGCCAAGACCGGTGTCATCCTGTCCTATATGCAGATGAGTGACGTGGCGCAATGGGCAGGCACCAGGATTGGGCACCGTGGGGCTGACTATGAACAGTTCAAGCTGGGTAAGGCCGAAAAGCTGATAGACTCTGTAGAGCGTCACTTCCCTGGTCTTCGTGACAGTATCAAGCACTATTACACCTCTACTCCTTTGACGTATTATGACTATACGGGAACGGAGGGTGGCAGCATGTATGGCATTGCCCGCGACATTCATCTTGGAGCAGCCTGCCGTGTGCCACATCGTACCAAGATTCCTAATGTATTCCAGACGGGCCAGAACATCAATTCGCATGGCATACTGGGTGTTACTGTGGGTACGATAGTGACTTGTAGCGAACTGCTGACGGCAGAACGTATTTACCAGCAAATCATTGACTCGAACAGGATATGAAGCAGAAAGTGGTCATTATAGGTGCAGGATTAGGCGGACTGTTCGCCGGAGCCATTTTGAGCAAGGAAGGTTTCTGGGTGACGCTGGTCGAAAAGAATGCCGTCATTGGTGGCGGGCTTCAGAGTTTCCAGCGCTTTGGCGAGCATTTCGATACTGGCATGCATGTCATTGGCGGTCTGCAGCCACAGGGTAACATCTGGAAGATTTGCCGCTATCTGGGCATTCTCGATGACATCAAGGTGCGCGACGTCGATGACGACTGTACCGACCTCCTGTATTTCTCGGAAGACCACACCTATTATGTCATAGGGAAGGGTCGCGAGGGCTTTGTCGAGTCGTTGGTTAAGAGTTTTCCTGATGAGCGTCAGAATCTGGAGAGGTATGTCGATGCCGTGTTGTCGATAGCCGATAAGGTGGACCTTTTTAACCTTCGCCCGACGGAAGGCCAGCTGAGTCTGTTTGTTGACTCAGAAGATTTCCTGATGTCTGCCGACGACTTTATTGCCAGGTTTACTTCCGATGAGAGACTGAGAAGTGTACTTGCCTATATGAATCCTTTGTATGGTGGGCGTGCCCATGAGACACCAGCCTACGTCCATGCCATCATCAGTACGTTGTATATCAAGGGTGCCAGCCGTTTTGTCGGCGGTAGTGGCCAGTTTGCCCAGCTTCTGGCCGACACTATCAGACAGCGTGGTGGGGAAATCATAACCAACGACGGCGTGGAATGGATAGGGATTAATGACCGGAAGGTGGACTTTGTTAGGACCAGGACGGGAAAGGTGTTGACGGCAGACTACTATATCTCCGATATTCACCCTTGCGCGCTATTGAAGCTGACTGACGAGAAGGCTTTTCCCAAGTCGTATCGCGAACGCCTGAATGCCATCCCCAACACCCACTCCGCCTTTTCGCTATATATCAAGCTGAAACCCGACAGTTTCCCCTATATCAACCATTCGGTGTACTATATGACAAAGTATTCCGATGTCTGGAACTTCAGCAGGACCGACCGTCCTTGGCCCCTCGGTTTCTTGATGATGACCCCTCCAAACGAGGACCAGGGGAGGTATGCGACGAAGGTTCTGGTGACGGCTCCCATGCCTTTCCAGATGGTGAAACGCTGGGAAAACACGACTGTAGGCCATCGCGGGGAAGACTATGAGGCCTGGAAGCGGGAGCGTGCTGACGAGCTGTTGGCCCAGATGGAAGAGGTTTATCCCGGTTTCCGTGATGCTATTGAAGACATCAATACTGCGTCGCCCTTAACCATCCGCGACTTTTATGGCGTCAAAGAAGGCAGCATCTGTGGCTTTGCCAAGAATTGCCAGAACATGACCCTTTCGCAAGTGCCTGTCGTCACGAAGGTACGCAACCTCCTGCTTACCGGTCAGAACAACAACCTTCATGGATTCTGTGGCGTTCCGCTGACCGCCATCAATACCTGTGAGGCTATATTAGGCCTTAATTACGTGGTTAACAAGATAAACGAGGTCAAGTGAAGAATGGAATATAGAAAGAGAACTTTGGACAGATGCAGATGGATGATGGTGGTTAGTCTATCACTCATCATTTATTACATGTCACTTCTCCCCGCAGCTGCACAGAAGGTCAATATCTGGGAAGGGACTTCTGTGCATAAGTGCGTTGAGATGACCGCGTATCTGTCTGAAGGCACTCTGGCTAATACGGCAGTTATTGTTTGTCCGGGAGGCAGTTATTTCTGGCATGACACCCAGACTGAAGGACATGACGTGGGACGTTGGCTGCAGAAGAATGGCATCTCGGCATTCGTGCTGAACTATCGTACGGCATACGTTCCTGCCTTTGTGACGCACTATCGCTTGTTGTTTCGTGGCAATCGTTATCCTGACCCTCAGGATGATTTGCGGCAAGCCATCAGGTTTGTCAAATCGCATGCGGAGGAATACCATGTTGACAAGGACAGAATCGGCGCTATGGGCTTTTCGGCAGGCGGACATCTGGTGATGTCAGCAGCCGAGCTCTTCGACCAGAATGACCGTCCGGCCTTTGTCGTCCCAGTTTATCCTGTTGTCACCATGACTGAACCCTGCGTCCACAAACGTTCTCGCCGAGGACTGTTGGGCGACTCTCGTACACGAAACAAGCAACTCCGTGACAGACTGTCGTTGGAGAGGCATGTGCCGTCAGACTGTCCGCCAGTATTCTTGGTGAACTGTGTTGACGACCCGATTGTAGATTACCACAACTCGATATTGCTTGACTCGGCTTTGACGGCCAAGAACATTCCCCATCGTTATGTCCAATTCCGAACTGGCGGTCATGGCTTTGGAGCCTGCGAAGAGAAGGGAACTGACGAGAGTCGGCAATGGAAGCCGATGTTCCTGGAGTGGGTTGGAGAAGTGATAAGTTCAAAATTCAAAGAAAAGAAATGATTAGAGACCCGAAGTTTGACGATATTCGTCCTTATTATGAAGAGGAGATTCCTGCTGCCATGCAACGGATAGCAGACAGCGACGTGTTCCCGTTGCTGGCCTCTTTTGTCTATCCGACAGAACCTTTGGAGGAAATCCGCAACCGTATTCGTTCGTTCAAGACGGTCCGGGAGTTCCAGCATGACACGATGAGTCGTGTCAACGAGCAGGTCATAGCCCGTAGCATCAGCGACTTCTCCGTGTCTGGCTTGGAGCGCCTGTCGCCCGACAAGCACTACCTGTTTATATCGAACCATCGGGACATCATGCTCGACGCAAGCCTCCTTCAATACTATTTCGTGAAGAATGGTTTTGATACGACCGAGATCACTTTTGGCGCCAATCTCATGATGCACCCCGTAGTCATCGATGTGGGCAAGTGCAACAAGATGTTCAAGGTGGCGCGTCCTGGTGGAGACTTCAAGGAGTTCTACCGGAATTCCATGCATTTGTCGGAGTACATTCGCCATACCATTACGGAAAAGGGCCAGTCGGTATGGATAGCGCAACGTAACGGCCGCACCAAGAATGGCATCGACCAGACGGATCAGGGCATCATCAAGATGTTTTGCATGAGCGAGCATAAAGACAAGATCAAGGCTCTGGCAGAACTGAACATGGTCCCCATTGCCATTTCCTATGAATGGGAGTCTTGTGACATCCTGAAGGCTCTGGAACTCTATGAGTCTCAATTCACACGTTACACCAAGAAGCCTGGCGAAGACCTGAACAGCATCCTGACTGGAATCCTGCAGCCCAAGGGCCGTGTGCATATTGCACTCTGCCAGCCCATCCGCATGGCTGAGCTGTCTGCCTTTGAAGGCCAGACCAATAACGAGTACCACAAGTCGGTAGCCAGATTGATAGACAGCCGCATCAATATTGCCTACCGCCTGTATCCGAACAACTACATCGCCCATGACATGCTGTATGGCAATACGCGTTATCAGTCAATGTACACCGAACAAGAATACGAACAGTTCCGAAAGCATCTGTTGAAGCTCGACCGTTATGAGGAAACTTGTGACATAGAGCGGTTGCGCGAGATATTTATCGGAATCTATGCTAATCCTGTAGATAACAGATAGGGATAAAGGGAATGACGAAGCTGATATTGCAGATATTCGAAGCCTTAAGGGCACATGCACTACTGCGCTGGACGTCGCTGCTGGTGCTTACTGCCACGCTGGCGCTGTTGCTGACAGGACAGTCGTACAAGGAGGATATTTCCGACTTCCTGCCACTCGACAAAGGCCAGCAGTCTGCTCTTCAGGAGTACCAGAACACTTCGAGTGCCCGCAGAATCTATATCATCTTCCAGGCTCCCGACAGCTTGTGTCAGGCTGCCGCCGAACGCTATAGTTCATTATTCGATGCGTATTGTTCATCGCCTGATTCTTCTGAAACCTTCAATTCTTCAATCCTTCAATCCTTCAATCCTTCTGACGCCATGTCTGCCGTCTATGCCAGGATGCCTCACCTCCTGACGCCAGAAGACTATGCCCGTATAGACAGCCTGACAAGTGCGCCTGACTTCATCGCCCGTCAACTGCAAAACGACAAGCAAATGCTGATGCTGCCTACTGCAGGCATGATGTCTAATCAGATCCGCCATGACCCGCTGAACTTGTTCACTCCCGTCCTTGAGCGCACCGCTTCGTTCGCGCCCGATGGTTTCTCCACTGGGACAGTCCTCCTGGCCGACTCCCCCTATGGCGCCAGCGAAACGGAACACAATGCCCGTCTGGTTTCGATGCTGCAACAGCTGTGTGACAGCGTCAGCGAAGCATATCCTGACGTTTCCGTCCACCTGACTGGCGGTCCGGTGATAGCCGTCGGTAATGCCCAGCAGATTAAGTCTGACAGCATGCTCTCCGTCACATTGGCCGTTGTCTTGATACTCCTCCTCTTGTGGCTGGCGTTCCGCAATGTCCGCAACTTGTTCCTAATAGCCCTCAGCATAGGGTGGGGGTGGCTTTTCGCTATGGGATGCCTGACGCTGGTTCACAACGACGTCTCCATCATCGTCATTGGCATCTCGTCCGTCATACTGGGTATTGCCGTCAACTATCCCCTTCACCTCATCGCCCATCTCTCACATACCATCGACATTCGTTCTGCCCTCAGGGAGATTGTCATGCCCCTTGTCGTTGGCAACATCACGACCGTAGGAGCCTTCCTCGCCTTGGTGCCGTTGGAGTCCGTGGCATTACGCGACCTGGGACTCTTCAGCGCATTCTTGCTGATTGGCACCATCGTCTTCGTACTCTTGTGGTTGCCGCACATGGTGCAAGGGGCGCCGAAGTCATCACATAGCTTCCTGAGCAGGATTTCCGACGTGCAGTTGGAGAATAAGTCGTGGGTTGTCTGGACAGTCGTGGCCTTAACGGTTGTGCTGGGCTACTTCAGCTTGCAAACGTCCTTCGATGCTGACCTGCGCAACATCAACTACATGACTGACGAGCAGAGACAGGACATGCTATTCATGGAACGGTTTACAGGTCCCCAGTCGCAGTCGGCTGACCTGAGCCAATGGAATGAGTGGCGCAACGGCAAGGGGGCCGAACTCTGCCAGAAACTGAGGGACGTTGCAGCACAGGAAGGTTTCGCCGACGATTCCTTCGACGATTTCTACAACCTCATCGGCCAGGCTCCTACCGACGATGGGCGGTCGCTTACTGCTACCATCGTCAGTAACCTGTCGGACAATTTCAACTACATCGGCTGGTCCTGTGGATTCATCGTGTTCTTCTTCCTTTGGTTCTCGTTAGGAAGCATCGAACTGGCCTTGTTGTCATTCCTGCCAATGGCAGTCAGCTGGATATGGATATTGGGCATCATGTCGTTGTTTGGCATTCAGTTCAATATCGTCAACATCATCCTGGCCACCTTTATCTTCGGTCAGGGCGACGACTATACCATCTTCATGACTGAGGGCTGTCAGTACGAATATGCCTTCCGTCGCAAGATGCTCAGTTCCTACAAGCATAGCATCATCATCTCTGCCTTGATCATGTTCATCGGTATTGGCACGCTCATCATCGCCAAACATCCGGCGTTGCGCTCGCTGGCCCAAGTAACCATCGCCGGCATGTTCACCGTTGTCCTCATGGCCTGGCTGCTGCCGCCTTTCATCTTCCGCTGGTTGGTTTACGAGAAGGATGGTAGCGAACGCAAGCAACCCATAACATGGCGCTGCCTCTTTAATCATTCAATTCCTCAAACTGTCTCCGATCGCTACCGTTACCGCGGCATCGAGATAGCCTCGACTGTCAACCGCCGTCTGCGCTATTGGCGTAAACATCCCACGGAACTGGAAGCTTTGTCAAGAGACCATATAATAGTCGACGACGGCTGGGGCGAGACCGCCATGCTTGTGGCCTTACAGCACCCGCAACAACAATATATAGTCCAACTGGCTGACGAAGACCACACCACCGTAGCCCGTCATGCCATAGAAGGTCTGGTACAAAACCTAACAGTAAAAACATAAGTCCGCGCCCGGCGGTTTCCCCGCCTGGTACATTAACAAAAGAAACAATATGAAACAAAAAATCAGGCAATTGTTAGAGGACGCCCTTCCTCTGGTAGACTTCGACTCGGATTTCCTTTTCAGCGAATTGGATTCTCTGGGAGTCACCACCATCTTAATGATGCTTTCCGACGAATTCCACATCAAGCTGGAAGCGACAGACGCAACCCCCAAGAACCTCAAGACCCTCGACAGCATAGTCGCGTTGGTAGAGAAAAAACTTGCGGAGCAATAACTTCATTTTTTCAATTCTCAATGACCATCGAGAACTATATCGAGCGTAACGCCGAACTATACCCAGACAAGACGGCTATTGTCTGCCGTCAGGAAAGCTGTACCTACCAGACTCTGCAGAAAAGGATCGACGAAAGGACCGCCTGTCTAAAAGAGACCGGTTACGGGAAAGGCCAGATAGCCTGTCTGAGGGCGCTGCCGTCCATAGACTACCTGGTGGACTATTTCGCCTTCCATCGGATAGGCTGCATAGTCGCTCCCTTGGAAAAGGATATGCCGGAAACCACTTTCCAGAGCATCTCAGCCGAACTGACTTCTAACTTCAATCCGTCTTTGTCCCCTATGCTGCAATACCATTGCAGCCCTTCAGCTCCTCACTCCTTCAATTCTTCTCCAGAAGATTCTGCTGACATCCTCTACACAACAGGCACGACGGGAAAATCGAAAGGCGTCATCATCAGCCATCAGACCATCGTTGCCGATGCCGAGAACCTCATTGACGGCCAGGGATTCTCACACGACTTGGCGTTTGTGGTCAACGGACCCTTGAACCATATCGGCAGCCTGTCAAAGATCTATCCTGTCATGATGCTGGGCGCAACGCTCATCATCGTCGATGGACTGAAAGACCTGAACGCTTTCTTCGAAGCCTTTGATTATCCTGCGACAAGAATGGCCACATTCCTGGTTCCCGCCAGCATCCGCATCCTCCTTCAGTTTGGCGAAGAGCGCTTAGCCTCGCTGGCCCATAAAATGGAGTTCATCGAGACGGGGGCCTCAGCCATTTCACATACCGACATGGAGGCTCTTTGCCGCCTGCTGCCTAACACCCGGCTCTACAATACTTACGCCTCGACGGAAACTGGCATCATCTCTACCTATAATTATAACGACGGCAGGTGTCTGCCAGGCTGTCTGGGACGTCCCATGAAACACTCGCAAATCATCATTACCGACAAGGGCACCATAGCCTGCAAGGGGAAGACCCTGATGACAGGATATGTCGGAGACCCTGAACAGACGGCGGCTATTATGCGAGACGGCATCGTCTATACTTCTGACATTGGCACCATCGATGCGGAAGGCATGCTCCACCTGACAGGTCGCGAGGACGACGTCATCAACGTCGGAGGCTTCAAGGTTGCTCCGACGGAAGTGGAAGACGCCGCACTTTCTTTCCCTGATGTGGAAGACTGTATCTGCATCTCTGTCGACCACGTCATTACAGGCAAAGCCCTCAAACTGCTCGTCGTTATGAAGGAAGGTAAAGAGTTGAACCGCAGAGCATTAGCCCTGCATCTGAAATCTATGCTGGAGCCCTACAAGATACCTCTCTTATACGCCCAGACGGAGAAGATTGAGCGAACCTTCAACGGCAAAATCAATAGGAAATACTATCGTTCTCTCGGATAATTTTTCATTTCTATAAATAACTTCAATTCTTTTATTTTTCAATTCTTCAATTCTTTTTCGTACCTTTGCAGCCATGATTCTGAACAACGAAAACATTCTCCAGCCTGAAAGTCTGAACGACAAGCGCATTGCGGTACTGCTCTCGGGCGGTGTCGACTCCAGCGTAGTGCTCTACGAACTGGTGCGACAGGGGCTGCAGCCCGACTGTTTCTACATCAAGATAGGTCCGGAGGAAGAGGAAGAATGGGACTGTTCCAGCGAGGAAGACCTGGAGATGGCCACCGCCGTCAGCCACAAATACGGCTGTCGCCTCGAAGTCATTGACTGCCATCGTGAGTATTGGGACCAGGTGACCACCTATACGATGAATAAGGTACGCGCAGGAATGACCCCGAACCCCGACGTCATGTGCAACCGCCTCATCAAGTTCGGAGCCTTCCACGAGAAGCGAGGTCACGACTACGACCTCATCGCCACCGGCCACTATGCACAAAAGGAACAGACTCTCCTCCAACCCCTCCCTCTATCCTGGCTTTGTACCAGCCCTGACCCTGTGAAGGACCAGACCGACTTCCTGGCACAGATCTACGACTGGCAGCTGGCGAAGGCTCTCTTCCCCATAGGCCACATGATGAAGGAAGAGGTGCGTGCCATTGCCGAGCGTGAACACCTGGCACCAGCCCACCGCCGCGACTCACAAGGCATCTGCTTCCTCGGCAAGATCAACTACAACGACTACCTGCGCCGTTACCTTGGCGAACTGCCAGGCGACGTCGTAGAACTGGAGACTGGCCGCATCGTCGGCCACCACAAAGGCCATTGGTTCCACACCATCGGCCAGCGCAAAGGCATGGGACTGGGCGGAGGACCCTGGTTCGTCATCAAGAAAGACATCCAGCAGAACATCGTCTACGTCTCCCACGGTTACGACCCCCAGACCGCCTACTGCCAGCACTTCCGCATCCGCGACTTCCACCATCTGACCCTCCCCCTCGAACAAGTTCAAAGTTCAAAGTTCAAAGTTCAAAGTTCTTCGACCAAGGTCGAAGCGAGCAAGCTCGAGGCAAAGTTTAACGTTACCATCAAGATTCGCCACACCCCTGAGTTCCTGCCTGCCCAGATTGAGTCCACGGAAACCCCAGGCGAATACATTATCCATGCCGCAGCCCCCATCCACGGTGTCGCCCCAGGCCAGTTCTGCGTGGTCTATGACGCTGACCACCACCGCTGCTTCGGCTCTGGCGAAATAGCCCTCCATTCTTACAAATAAAACTGTTATGAAAAGAATCATTCTCGTTCTTGTGACTATGCTGACGGTATTTGGAACCGTCCAGGCACAACGTTTGGTGTCGGTTGTAGATAATAACTGAAAAGGATACCACTATAATAATCGAAAAGGTTACCACGTAGACCAGAGTTTTACGTTATATATAAGGTGACTCATAAGAGCACTGTAGGGTATAATTAGTTAAAACATGGTAGACATGGACAAGAAAGAACAAATTCTCCATTACCATCGCATTGATGGTTTGAGTCAGCGGGAGATAGCCCGCAGAGTAGGTGTATGCAGGAAAACAGTCAAGCGCTACATCACAGAGTATGAGGCACAGGTACAGTCTGATCCGGAAGACGGAGCAAACATATGCCTGGCAAGTAAGCCGAAGTATCCTTCACGCAAGGTAGAATGCACCCGTCTGACGGATGCCGTGCGTGCAGAGATAGACTACTGGCTGGAAGAGAATGCCAAGCGCCGTCTGACAGGAATGCGCAAGCAGTGCCTTAAACGTCAGGACATCCATCTTGCACTGATAGAAAAGGGGTTCTCCATCAGCTATTCAAGTGTTTGCAAGTACATCCAGAAACGCAAGGAGGAGAAGACGAAAAAGCCCAAGGATGTGTTCATCAAGCAATACTACGAGCCTGGCCAGGAGTGCGAGTTTGACTGGGGCGAGGTCAAACTGCGTATAGGCGGCAAGCCCGTGACGTTTACGATGGCCGTCTTTGCCCTGTGCCACAGTGAGGGGCGATGGGCTTATCTCTTCCGTCATCAGGACAATCTGGCCTTCATGGAATCGCACCGTAACTTCTTCCACGACGTGCATGGCGTGCCTCATACGATGGTATATGACAACATGAAGGTGGCCGTTATCTTGAAGCCTGACGGAAAGAAGCCTACGGAGACGCTTCTGCGCATGTGCGCTTTCTATGGCTTCGGATACCGCTTCTGTAATGCCCGTGCAGGCTGGGAGAAGGGGCATGTGGAGCGTAGTGTAGACTTTGTGCGTGGACGTGCCTTCACACGCCGTGTGGACTTTAACTCCATTGAGGATGCGCAGCAGTGGCTGAGCCATATATGCGACATGCTCAACAGGGAGAGCGGAAGCATCGCCACGGGAGGCAAGCGGGAAGCCCTGCGCAGGGATCTCGACTCCATGCTGCGCTTTCCTGGCGACTTTGGCTGCTTCGACCTGCTGCAGTGCGCTGTGGACAAGCAGTCCACCATATCCGTCAAGAACAGCCACTACTCAGTACCTGACCATCTCGTCGGGCAGACTGTCATCGTGCAACTCTACAGCGAGAAGATACGGGTCTATGACTCCGCCCACAAGAAGATGGCCGAGCACGAGCGCAGCTACTCCACGGGCTCATGGACGTTTGACATCAACCATTACATCAACACGCTGATGAAGAAGCCCG
>JAEEGG010003090.1_pt1 | contig 41874 bp, 36 predicted proteins | sample 9134161 | NCBI WGS metagenome assembly JAEEGG01 (sample SAMN16246543, study PRJNA631951) | gut metagenome | biome: gut microbiome; feature: rumen; material: CR-attached | host: Bos | place: Iran: Karaj | collected 2018-10 | reverse complement strand
TGCAGTGCTGGGCCATGCGCAGGTGGAGCGTCTGCAGACCGAGGTTCAGCAGGAACGAGTTCTGCGGGGCGGGAATCGAGCCGAGGTCGCGCATGAGCTGGGCCACGAGCTTCGTTGTGTAGCCCATCTTACCGAAGGCCTTGACGTAGGTCAGGCCGTGGTACGACTCGTCGGGCGTGCAGAGGCCGGGGAACTTGGCCGCATGCTGTAGCCAGTCGAAGTTGCCGCTGTCGACCACGACGCCGCCTACCTGCGTGGCCATGCCGTCCATGTACTTTGTGGTGGAGTGGGTGACAATGTCGGCGCCCCACTCGAAGGGACGGCAGTTGATGGGCGTGGCAAAGGTGTTGTCGACGATGAGGGGCACGCCGTTCTTATGGGCGATGCGTGCGAAGCGCTCGATGTCGAAGACGGCGCAGCCGGGGTTCGAAATGGTCTCGCCGAACACGGCCTTCGTGTTGGGGCGGAAGGCTGCCTGGATCTCCTCGTCGGAGGCTTCCTGCGAGATGAATGTGCAGTCGATGCCCAGCTTCTTCAGCGTCACGCCGAAGAGGTTATAGGTGCCGCCGTAGATCTCGTTCGAGGTGATGAAGTGGTCGCCGGCCTGGCAGATGTTGAAGAGGGCGTAGAAGTTGGCGGCCTGACCGCTGGAGGTCAGCACGGCCCCCACGCCGCCCTCGAGCGTGGCAATCTTGGCAGCCACGGCGTCGTTCGTCGGGTTTTGCAGGCGGGTGTAGAAGTAGCCCTCCTTCTCTAAGTCAAACAACTTTGCCATCTCGTCCGAGTCGTCGTACTTGAACGTCGTCGACTGGATAATGGGCAGTTCGATAGGTTCTCCGTTCTTGGCCTTGTAGCCGGCCTGTACGCAGAGCGTGCCCTGCTTGAATTTCTTTTCCATGTCTATGATGTTGTTTTTACGTTATTTCTTGATGCGCGATGCGTAGAAGCGGGCGACGATGGCTCCGCTGATGTTGTGCCACACGCTGAATACCGCTCCGGGAATGGTGGCCATGGGGTAGGCGGCGAAGTGCAGCGTGGCGAGCGACGAGGCGAGGCCCGAGTTCTGCATGCCCACCTCGATGCTGAGTGCCTTGCGCTTGGGCCACGGCAGTCCGAGCAGGCGTGCGATGAGGTAGCCGATGGAGAGTCCTCCGATGTTGTGGAGCATCACGACGGCCACAATCACCAGTCCGCCAGAGAGCAGCTTGTGGGCACTGGCCGCGATGATGATGAGCACGATGGCTGCGATGGCCAGCGACGACAGGGCTGGCAGATAGGCCGTGGCCTGCTCCGTCAGCTTGGGCAGGAGGCGCTTCACCAGCAGTCCTGCGACGATGGGCAGGATGACCACCCAGAGGATGCTCAGGAACATGGCGGCCACGTCGACGTCGACCGTCTTGCCGGCCAGGAGCCAGACGAGCAGCGGCGTCAGCACCGGCGCCAGCAGGGTCGAGACGCCCGTCATGCCTACCGACAGGGCCAGGTCGCCCTTTGCCAGATAGGTGATGACGTTCGACGCCGTGCCACCCGGGCAGCAGCCCACCAGCACCACGCCAACGGTCAGCGCCTCGTCGAGCGAGAAAGCCCTGGCCAGCAGCCATGCCAGCAGCGGCATCACCGTGAACTGCGCCAGACAGCCCACGATGACGTCCTTCGGCCGGCTGAACACCACGCGGAAGTCCTCCCAGCGCAGCGTCAGTCCCATGCCGAACATGATGACGCCCAGCAGCGGATTGATGACCGTAGGCTTCACGCCGTTGAACACTCCGGGCCAGATGAGCGCCACTACGGCGGCTAACAGCACCAGCACGCCCATGTAGTCGGCAATAAACTTGCTGATACGCTTCGGGAGCGACAGCTTTTTCCCTTCCTTTTCCATAATCGGCTGCAAAGTTACGCATTTTTTCCCATTCCGCAAAACATATCGATTGCGATTGCAGTCATTGCCGGCAAAATCAGCTGCCGCCGTCGTTGCCAGCAGGCAGTAAAGTAAGAATCTTCTCCGAATAATGTTAACAGGAGTGGGGCGGCCTATTTGTTATCGTCAGGAGGGCTGAATAGCAAAGGCGTTATCAGTTTGCATATCTGCTCAAGGTGCCGGCGGTCGGTGTCGTCGAAGGTGGCCAGCTCGCGGCTGTCGATGTCGAGCACAGCCATGACGTCGCCTGCCGCCGACAGGACGGGTACGACAATCTCGGAGCGTGAGAGGCTGCTGCAGGCGATGTGGCCGGGAAACTGCTCGACGTCGGGCACCACAATCGTTTCCTCGCGTTGCCAGGCCGTGCCGCAGACGCCGCGCCCGAACGGAATGTGCATGCAGGCGACAGGCCCCTGGAAAGGTCCGAGCACCAGCTCGCGGCCGATGACCCGGTAGAACCCCGTCCAGAAGAACTCCATCGTCTCGTGAATGGCGGCGGCAACGTTCGCCATCACCGCCACCACGTCGGTCTCGCCCTCAACGAGGGCCTTGATTTGCTCGGTGAGCAATTGGTATTTCTCGTCTTTATTCATAACTCGCCTGCAAAGTTACGCTTTTTTCTCCGTTCCGCAAAAAATAATGGTGACGATTGTGCGTTTGTGTGCTAAAGAATGAAACGAAGGATACGATAAAGGTTTTCTCCGAATCGCTTGGCGGTTCGGAGATTTTTGTTTATCTTTGCACCGTCGCTTAAACACTTGGAACGATGGAAGAAAAGAGATATCCGAAGATAGAAGAGGAGGATGGCAGCCTTACCGCAGCCGAACCAGTCACTGCATACGCCACACGGGAGTATGGGCATTCCGGCATTACCTATATGGGTGAAGAAGCCGAGAAGATAGAGCAGATTCCCCTTGGGGCGTTCGGGTTCTATACCGACGACCCGGATGTGTTCGAGCAACGGGTGGCAGAAATCGAGGCCGACATGGACGAGCTGGATGCCGGCATCGAAGACCCTGAGAAGTGGATTCAAGTTGACGACTTCTGGGCTGCCATGAGAAAGGAGCATCCATGGCTGTAGTAAAATGGCGCAGACAGGCTTGGCGTCTCTTCAATAGTTATGTGGAACATGCCAGAATAGAGTACGGCGAGAAGACTGCTAGGAAATGGTTAACGGAAGCTGCCATTATTTACGACAGATTGCAAAAACATCCTTTGTCATACACACCGGAAATCCTTTTATCTGAAAAGAGACACAAGTATCGTAGCTGTCACATAATGCGTAGGTTTAAGATCGTATATTATTACGTAGAATCATCTGATATAGTTTACATTAGGGACATTTGGGACACCCGAATGAATCCAGAAACATTGAAACGAAGGATACGATAAAGTTTTTTCTCCGAATCGCTTGGCGGTTCGGAGATTTTTGTTTATCTTTACACCGTCGCTTAGTCTGTCCACTCATGGGCGGCGGGCGGTCTTATATATGAGAAAGACGTTTTCGCGCTCGAACACAAGTTCGCTTGACTGTCAAGAGCGTTTGCCGTTAAGGATAGGCAGAAAGACACCTGCGCCTTTTTTTGTATATCTGCTGGAACAAGAAACTTTGGATTGATTGCCGATTTTGGGGTGTTTGAGAGGCAAAGAAAAAGATTTGAAAAGACTATAATGACAATGAAAAAGATTTTTTCACAATCCTTACCCTGTTACTACCGATAGTGGCAAACGCGTATGATGCTCAGATAGACGGCATTTACTACAATTTTGATACGGCCAACAATACTGCGGAGGTGACTTACCTGCGTAAAAGTCCAAGAAATAGTTCTGCTTATTCTGGAGATATCGACATCCCGGGTGAAGTGTCTTGGCAACGGCACGCTGGCCAATGAGGCAGCTGCTGATGTTAACGGCGACACGAAGGTTGACATTAAGGACGTGGCGGCGCTGATTGAGATTATCAAGAATATGTAGACTGACATGAATGAGTAAAAAAGGCGGCGGATTACGAGCAAAACCCGCCGCCTTTTGCTTGTAACCCGCCGCTTTTTGGGTAAAAATTGCAAATACACTGATATTCTGATAGTTAGTAAAATTTAGGACTTCCGTTTGCGAACGAAAAGAACGACAAAAAAGAACCAAATTTTACAAATATTTTAAACACATCGGAATATGGAAAAGTTAATTAACATTAACGACGTTAGCTTGAATTTCAATCTACGTCAACCCAAGGGAAACAAATGTACCAATGTGTACTGTGTCCTTAAAGTCGGCAAAGTGCAAAATAAAATAGCCATCGGGTGCAAGGTTAACAGCTATCAGTGGAACAAACGCCAACAAATGCCCATCGTATCTGCAAATATGACAGCCGACGATATGCAGAATAATATTAAGGTGGCAAACATTATAAACCAAATTAAATTTGGCTATATGAAATATTTGACCTACATTTGTAACGACACCGAGGAAAAGGAAATAAAAGAAAGTATTACGAACATAATAAATGAAATAATAAAAAACGATATGGCAAACGTAGAAAATCTATCAAGAAACGGCAGACCGTCCAAGGCTACAAATGTAGTGAAAAAGGCTTTTGATGTATATTATAGTGAAGTTAACCCAAGAGCCAAGGAAAGTAGTAAAGATGTGCAAAAAAGAATAATGTTACAGTACTGTAACTATTGTCAAGAAATTGGCAGAGATAGCGTTAATATGTTATCCCAAAAGGGAATAAATGATTATAAAAGTTATCTTATAAAAAGTGGTAATAGCCCACAAAATGTTAATAGCAAAGTTGGTGTTATTGTTATGCTGATAAATAATGTTATTGCAGTTCATAATGATTTTTTACACTATAAGTTAGCAAAAGTAGACTATATAAAAATGCAAGAGATTAACCAAAAAGGCGATGATAAAAAGCGTAGACCACTGACAAAAGAGGAAATAAATAAGTTTGAAAAATGCGACACCCTTACAGATAAAGAAAAGGAATATAGAGACCTATTTATATTGGAATGTAATTGCAGTTATCGCGTTTCAGATACGCCCAAGTTATTCGACAAAAGCCAACAAAAGCATTTCAATAAAAACGGTGTTGAACTGATGGTAATTAACACGCAAAAAGAGAATATTGATGCCGTTATTTGGGTAACGCCCAAGGTTAAAGAAATATTAGACAGATATGAAAACGGCTTTAAATATGTAAATTTTATGTCTAACTTTACACAACGCTATAATAGGCAATTAAAGAATATAGCGAAGAAAAGCGGTTTAAATAGCCAAGAAAGTTATATCAATGCAAAGGGCGAAACAGTTACCAAGCCCTTATGCGAAATTATTGGCAGTCATTTTGCACGCTATACATTTATCAGAAATGGCAAGGATTTAGGTTTTACATCAAATGAACTTAAAGACTTTACAGGACACGCCGACGATACAATGATTAACGAAATCTATTTCAGCGAAACGAAAGCAGATAAAGCAAATAACGCTTTTAGAGCTATAGAACGTATTACAAACGCCAATAATGTAACGCCCAATAATGTAACGCCCAATAATACCGAAATGACAGCGGGAACCGCCAAAATCAATGTTTCAATTTACGAAAACCAATATTTAAAAAAGCGCGACGTGGATATTGTGAAAACAAAAATATTTAGGAATAATATTGATTTTGATAAAGAATTGTTACAAAGTTTTCCAACAAATGACGAATTGAATTTCATTTGGAAGGGCGCAACAATAATCGACGTTATAAATGCACGTTTGGAAAAATTCAATTTGGCAGTCGATAGTAATTACCACATCTTGAAGAAATAACCGTATGTAATGTAAAAGGATATCCCCCCTTAAAGCAAATTAGTTTTAAGGGGCTTTTTTTATGATTCCAAAAAAGAAATATCAATTAGTTTTTAAGGCATTTCAGTGATTCCATTTGAAAGAAATATCAATTAGTTTTTTATGTATTTTGCTATATCAGATAAAGCCATATAACAGCATTTTATTTGTTTCCCTTTTAGTTATCAGCACACAACAAACAAACGCTTAAAACAGCCTTAAACAGCCCTTAAAACAAATATCAGACAGCAACACAACAAAAGAAATAATAATACCAAATACTTTTTCCATTTCATAAAGTTTTGGAAACTAAAACTTTAAATAAAATAGTTTATGTTGAAGGTATTATTATATGATATTTCCAAATAATTTCAAATATTTATATAAGTACAATTAAAGTAAAAGGTTTATCTATAATTTCTATTGGTACATATTGCCACAAATAAGGCAGTCAATCTCTATAGGATATAGGCGGATTATTGCCGTTATATATCCTTTTTATTGTTTCATATTAGTCTCTATATATAGCGGATTTATTTCTGTGTCACGTCATATCTTTTAGGTATGGCGTTTTTTGTTGTTACATATCCCCCCCCTTACCCCATACGCCCCATATCAAGAGAAGACCCCAACGCCATAACCCTTCTTCACACACACGGCATCTTTTTCCTATGGGTAGGGCAATAGTTACCAAATAAAGCCCAAATAAAGCCGTTAAAAGCGTTTCAGCCCCTTACCCGTGCAATTATCCGCTATCTGAAAACAAATGCAACAGGGGCAAAATAAGGCATTATTTCAAGTGTTGTTACAAGCGTTTTCGTTTGTTTTCTTCAATTACAAGTGTTTTCGTATCTGTCCCGAAAGTATCATAACAATCGTATATGTTTCTTTCTTTTCTCTTTCTATATATATACATTTGTTATGATACTTTGTCCCGCTATCATATAAAGCCACATTTGTTTCTGTCCCGAAAGTGCAATTACAACTGTATATGTTTTCTTCTTTTTCCATATATATACATTTGATTTTGCACTTTGTCCCGCTACCTTATTTGACGATATACGGGACATCCTTTAAGTACTGCCATCTTTCCATATCTGTTATATCGCATATATCCGTTTCCAAATCCCTAACTATTGCAGAAAATCTGCCTTTGTCGTGTGCCTGCATTATTGTCAATAAAGCTACCATCCAACAACGTAACAAGTCCAAATTTGTTTCCGTGTTCAGCCGTTCTTTTACGGTACGGTATACGTCGAAATACAAGTCATCGTTATAGGTGTTTTTTAGTGCATTTATTTTGGTTTCAATGTCATTTGCGGCGTTATTTTTCGGAACAATTTCTATTTCTATTGTGTTTGTTTGGTTGTTTTCCGCTGTCTTTTTTATTGTACGATACACTTTTGATTTACTTATACCTAATATTTCAGCAATTTGTCTATAAGTGCAGCCCTTTTCGTAATAGTGCATTATTTCGGTTTCTTTATCTGTCCCGAAAGTATCATAACAATCGTATATGTTTCTTTTTTCTTCTTCTAATATATACATTTGATATGATACTTTGTCCCGCTTATTCGATAAACCGTTTTCAACCTTCCATCTTTTAAGTGTCGCAATCGAAACCTTTATACCATAACTTTTCATTTGTTCGACGTTTTCTTTGTCTGTCAAATTTAGGTCGTAATATTCCCCAATAATGTTATAGTTTCTTTGTTTGTCAGCTATTTTAACGGCTTGTTTTTTGCTGATGTTGTGACTTTCGCAATAGGATGGGTTAACGATATATTCTTTTTCCTTATTCCCTATTATATATTTTTGAAATTTGGGTAATGATAAATCAGCATTAAAAGCCCTTTTACATATTTCATATAAGTCATATTTAGTTATTTGGTTTCCGTCATTTATCATATAATAGTATAGTTCAAATACCAAGTTATAAAGCAAATTGTCAAACGTTATTTCATTAAATATCAAACGTCGAATGATGGCGTTAACATATAGCTTTTTTCTTCTTTGTTGACCATCTTTTATTTTGCGTATATTACTGCATTTGTTGTGTGTTATTGCGTTTTCTGTCTGATACCAATATCTTTTTATTTCAGTGTAATTTGATGGAATATCAATATAAGCCGTATCGTCTGGAACGTCTTGCAATAGCGAACGTTCCATATTATAATATTTTCCATTATATTTGTTTATAATATCGGCAAAAGGTAAATTTAAAAAATCGTCGGCAAATTCAGCATACATTAAATAAAAATCGGAAAAGTCGAAACTACCTTCAATTTGTTTTTCTTGATTTTCTGTGTTTTTCTTTTTGGGCTTTTTGCCCTTTTCCTGCTGTCTTTCGTGTAGGTCTGATATATTCAATGTCTTAATTTCAAACATCTGTCTGAAATAGTTAACGCTATAATATAATTCATTATAATATATGTCGTTTGTGTGTATCGTCCCGCAAATTTGTTGGGCAACTGATTGGCAACAATTATCAGAGTTTTTGTCGTTTGTAAGTTCTTCAATCTTTCCAATTATCCCCCAATAAATTTCGTTATATAAATTAGCCTGAAAAATTCATAGAGTCACAAAAAAAGAAGCGTTTTTCTTTGTCATTTCGACAAAAATTAGTACCTTTAAGTGCTCAATTTACAAGGTATTAAAAACGCTTCTTATGTGCAAAGGTACTTCAAAATCTTCAATCCACCAAGAGAAAATGCTTTTTTCTCTTCCCGAGATGGTTTCTGAAAAGAAAATCCGTGTTGATTTCGACTCTCCGGACATATCTTCCAATGGTGGTCTTGTGCTGATCGGCAACATGCAAAACTCTCTGGCCTGGCAAATCGGGCAGCTCATCCCCGATTCCCGCAAGAAGGAATTCATCCATCACACTTACATGGAGATGGTGAGCCAGCGCATCGGTCAGATACTCTGCGGGTACGAGGATGCAAACGACTGCAACCAGCTTCGCGGCGACAGCGCGCTGAAGATGTCCGTGGGTCGCAAGCCGTCAGACTCAGACTTGTCCTCCCAGTCCACAATGACCCGTCTTGAGAACTGTGTCGACAGCAAGACGCTCTATAAAATAGGCAAGCTGTTCCTTGACGAGTATATATCATCCTTTGAGAAGGCTCCGAAGAAAGTCATCATCGACGGCGACGACACGAATGCCAACACATACGGGTCGCAGCAGCTCACGCTGTTCAATGCCTATTACGACGAGTACTGCTACATGCCGATGCTGCTTTTCGACGGACTGACTGGCAAGCTGATGCTCCCACTGCTGAGACCCGGGCGCAGGAACAAGTCGCTAAGCGTAGCACGCATCATTCAGCGTGTGGTGGAATACCTGCATGAGCATTGGCCAAATACCGTCATCGAGCTTCGCGGCGACAGTCATTTCGCCAGTCATGAGTTTATGGACTGGGCGCATGACAAGTGGTACGTGCGCTACCTTACGGGACTCTCCGGCAACAACGTGCTCCTCTCCATGGTGGACAAGCCGAGACGGCGTGCAGAGAACGACTACAGGAAGGCTCAGAAAGCGGAGGATGAAAGGTATGAGACGCTGACAAGGCTGGGATTCCGTAGCGTAAGACATGATCGCATCGTCGTCAGGAGATACTACAAACTGGAGTACAAGGCCGAGTCATGGAAGTATGCCCAGCGTGTCATCGCCAAGATAGAGGTATCCTCAGAGGGAACAAACATCCGGTTTGTCGTGACCAAAAACAGGAACAATTCGGCAGAGACCATCTACAAGCGCTACTGCGGACGTGGTGAAATGGAGCTGTGGATAAAGGACCTGAAGTATTTCAAGGCAGACCGCATGTCGTGCAACTCATACCGTGCCAACTACTTCCGCCTGTTCCTCTATGGGGCTGCCTTTGTCATTGCGCATAGGATGAAGCACACCGTGTTCAAAGGTACTGAGGTGGAGCGATTCAACATGGACTCCATCATCAAGCGTATCATGCTCAGCGCAGTACATATAGTGGAAAAGAAAACATACATCAAAATCAGTTTCTCGCCTCACCACAGACATCGGGAAGAACTGGAGACAGCACTCACAAGAATGGCTGCATAGCCGGACAGCAGCACTACAATCATGGCATAAGGAACCGCATCCTCAAGCAAGGACGGAAGCTTTTGTGCCCATATGCCATAAACCATGCAGTAAATGAAGCTGAAACGCTATGCTGAATTCAAAAAAACTTATCATAACACATCGTGATCCGGCACAATCCTGTCGCGTGAGGCTAATGCCATAAGATAAACAACTACAACTCAGAGATGAGAAAACCTCTATGAATTATGCAGGCTAAGAGAGGACGAACTAAACTGGAACGGGAAGTAATCAGAAAAAACAGATTCCCCCCATGGAAGTCGAATGGTCTCCGATAGCTATAATCACGTTTTAAAAGAAACTATTTAATCAAGTATAAATGTAATTTTACAGCAGATACTCTATGTACAGACATACACCAGTAAAAACGCTATTTATTTGGTTATTGGTGAACTTAGTATTGCCAATGTTCTTGCCTGCAATAATTCTTTACGCTTATTCGATTAGTCAGGGTGGAGCAGATGGCTTTTGGGACATCTTTATTAAGCTGATGAAGTGTGGTATGTATGTTTTTTCCAGCTTTACGCTGACATTCAGCATATTTGAGGATTATCAAACCGCCAAGAAGGTGGTCTTACCTTACCACTATCTTATCATTGTTGTGATGTTGATTTTTCTTATCTTTATGTTTCTCACAAGCAATCCATTATTTGAATTTTACCATTCAGTTAAATTCTCAGATATAGCATGGCCATATACGCTGGTTTTTGTTGTATTGATTGTAGTAAGTACCTACTTGAAGTACAAAGTTCTGACCGAGAAGCCGATGTATGGGTAATCACGGAAATGTATCAATGTTACATAATCTAAGCAAGCACTATGGCACTAAAGATTAAATATCCGACACTCATAACGAGTGAGTTAGACACGCACCATTTGTTACGTCAGCAGATGGTTGAAGACGTAGTAGGTATCATAAATGCCTATAGTAGGCGTGGCACTGACCAGAAAGAGAGAATTAAGTACAGAGGCAAGAGTAGGGTGAAAATTATAGAGAGTATAGATTATATTTCTTACAATATCGGCCAAGTACCTTGTATCCAATTATGTGTCAGAGAGTCAAAAATCGGCCAGGAGGACATGTATTTACAAAAGGCCGGAGAGAATAATGAGAACCCGATTACTCAAGATGACAAGGTGGGCAGTAATCAGAATTATGCTTTGCTATACCCTCTGATAGTCCCAAAAGTCCAGCCGGAAAATAAATGGCTGGTGATTATCTATGTTACGCCAGGCAAGGATGATATAGACATGGTGAACACCTTCAAAAATGTGGTTAATAAGATATTCAAATTTCCATTCAGATACGTAGTTCCCGTGAATATCAATAATCAACGTGTGGTGCCAAAGCTGGTAGTTACTTTGTCAACCATAGAGAATGTGGACTTCAATCAGTTCATACGCCATGACCTTATTACAAACAGTTCGTCGAAGACGACGCAAAAGGTTGAGTATTTGAACATAGCTGCAGATGCTGCAGAAGAAATACTGAATGATAATGGAGATGTTAATGCACATACTACAAGAAAGGTACGCTTTTTCCATAATGCGTTCAACAAATCTGCATATACCACCTATACATTCAGTTCTGAAGAAAATGGAGTTATCAACTCTGTTATGACCACAAAGTATAGCGAGTATGATGACATAGAGCCTGACCAGCAGGAAACATTATATGATGCCCAAACCATGCGGAGTCGCTTTACGAGGGTATTAACAAATTATCTAAGTAATGGAGCTGATGGACAAGATAGACCAAATGCTGATGGCGATGCAGAAGGGGATAGATAACCTGTCTGTCTCTTTATTGTTAGGAATACTTGGCATAGCAATCACCATATTTACAGTAGTGTATTCCTTTATGGAAAGTACAAAAGAGAGGAAGCGACTGTTGTTTAAACAAGTAAATGCAAATGCGAATGTCCGTGAGGTGGATCCTGTTTTAAGAGCAGAATTGGCGTTTGCCACCCAATATTTAGCAGAACTGTGGAATATGAACAAATCTATCATGACTATTATTATAGCTGACATAATAATACTTGCTCTGTATATAGTGCATTTGATATTCAAGGATGTATCATGGCTGTGGTATTTAGTATTGGTATTAGAGGTAGCATTAATAGGTAGCTGCCTATATACACTATCAGTATATTTGAGACAGTATTATAAAAGATTTGTTAATATTGTATAGCAACTCATCAGTTATAGATACTGGTATACACGACAGTCTTACAGTGGGAGACTGCAAATCTCTCATAATAATATAACAAAAGGTTCAAAAACGAGTTTGCTCGATTGCAACTAATAGGGCCGCTACAACAGAGAACCTGCCCCCCTTTAACAGATATAACAACTTTTAACATGAACAAAGAAACAATTACAGTAACCTCCCCCCTGCTCCCCAACCTTGATGAGTTCCACGAGATGCTCAAGGAGATTTGGGCGAGCAAGTGGATTACCAACAACGGTTCCTTCCATAAGCGGTTGGAACAGGCACTGGCTGAATATCTGAAAGTGCCCTATATTAGCCTGTTTACCAATGGCACCCTGCCCTTGCTCACAGCCCTGCAGGCCCTTCGTATCACAGGCGAAGTAATAACAACCCCGTATAGTTTCGTAGCAACAACCCACAGCATTTGGTGGAATGGCTGTAAACCCGTTTTCGTTGATATAGAGGAATCCACATGTGGCATTGACCCAAACAAGATTGAAGCTGCTATCACGCCCAAGACCACGGCCATCATGCCCGTACACTGCTACGGCAAGCCCGTTAACATGGATGCCATACAAGCAATTGCCGACAAATATGGTCTGAAGGTCATCTATGATGCAGCTCATGCGTTCGGCGTAGAGGTTAACGGCGAAAGCGTCTTAGCTAAGGGGGACATGTCTACTTTGAGTTTCCATGCGACCAAGGTATACAACACACTTGAAGGTGGTGCATTGGTGATGCATGACGAGAAAACCAAACAACGTATCGACTATTTGAAGAACTTCGGCTTTGCCGGAGAGACTGAGGTTGTAGCACCAGGTATTAACAGCAAGGTAGATGAGGTTCGCTCAGCCTACGGCCTACTCAATCTCAAACAGGTGGACAGTGCCATAGCGGCAAGGCAAAAGGTTGCCATCCGATACCGTGAGGCATTACGCAATGTTCCAGGCATCCGCTTCTTCGACGACATTCCAGGTGTCCGTCACAACTACAGTTATTTCCCCATTTTTGTTGATGCCGAAAAATATGGCATGACCCGTGATAATCTCTATTTCAAAATGAAGGAGCATGGAGTGCTTGGCCGCCGCTACTTCTACCCGCTCATCAGCTCATTTAGCACCTATCGCGGTCTGCCAAGTGCCACTTCAGAGAACCTGCCTGTGGCCACAAAGATGGCCAATACTGTTATCTGTCTGCCTTTGCATCATGCTTTATCGAAAGATGATATTGAAAAAATAATTAGCATCATAATCCTCTGATAAGTTTTTCATTCAAGTCAGATGCATAAACTGTTCATTATTTTAGCACTTATGCTTACTCCATATATATTATGGGCATGTGAAGCAGAAAATCCAAATGAAATTAGCGACCGCTCCATCCTCACGGATTTCCATTCCCCCCGAGACGGTATAATAATTGCTCAATGGAACATTGGACATTTTTCACAAGGTAAAAACACAAGTAGTATAATAACTGGTTCTAACTTTGAAGCAGCAACAATGGAGTATCAATCTATTATTGATCAAATATCTGCGGATTTGTTTTCAATCAATGAATATAGTGTTATTTTTGGCACCGACGAGGTTGGTCTAAAACACCGAACAGATGATTTAATTTTTAGCAAATATATGTATCACTATATTGGTATGCAGAAACAATATAGTTGCAACTCATTATTCTCAAATTATGAATTAATAGAAACAAACGAAACCAATTATCATTGTAATGAGGGCGTTCGAATATCTCATAATCCTATCCTAAAAGCTGAAGACTATTATTATATTGAGTCAAATGTTGAGATAAACGGCATATGGGTAAAACTCATCACAACTCATCTTGCTTTTGACACAAATAATGAAGAGGTGGCTCGGAATCAAATAGAAGAGTTGATTATGCGTTATACAAACGACAACTTTGTTATTATGTGTGGCGACTGGAATGTTAAAAATATCAACACGTTTGATTTGTTTAAGTCAGCTGGATACGAAATGGCGAACCATAGCAAGTTTGGTGATCTTGCAACACGGGGGGGGGCTGTTATAGACAATATAATTGTAAAGGGTTTGCGAATCGAAAATGTAAAAATAATCGACTCATCCTTAAGTGATCACAAGCCTTTGGTAGTTAAGTTGATCCTTCCAGAACAAACTACTATCCAAAATAGTAAATCAAAGCGATTTCAAACTAATTGGATATCCATTGATGGAGTTAAATATGAAAATCGCCCACATAGAAATGGAATATATGTGTCTAGACATAAAAAAAAGATAAAAAAAAGATAAGAAAAATGTAAAATGAAAAAGAATATTTTAGTTTTTCCATGTGGTTCGGAAATAGGACTCGATATTTATAGTTCTGTCCGATATTCCACGCATTTTCATCTAATTGGTGCGAGTTCAGTAGATGATCACGGAAAGTTCATATATGACGATTATATTCCCGGCCTACCCTATATTACTGATGAATCTTTCATACCATCTATGTCAAGGATTGTAAGAGAGCGGAATGTTGATGCCATTTATCCTACTATGGATTTGGTTATAACCATTTTAAAAAGGTATGAAGAAGAACTTGGGTGTCGCGTTATCTCATCTTCTAAAGAAACTACACAAATATGTCTCTCTAAAAAATTGACTTATAAAAAACTGAAAGATGTTGTTAAAGTTCCACATATTTTTAATCCTAAAAGTATACCACCAGAAGCATTCCCTGTTTTTGCCAAGCCTCAAATAGGATACGGGGCAAAAGGTACAAAAAAACTGAACAGCCAAAAAGAAGTTGACACTTTTGTAAATGGCAAAAATGATCTCATGATATTAGAATACTTACCAGGAGAAGAATATACAGTAGATTGTTTCACTGACAAAAATGGCATATTACTTTATAGTGCGGCTCGTAAGCGTAACAGGATAAAAGACGGTATTAGTGTTAATACATCCTTTGCGATGGAACAGTCAGAGTTTGAAATTATGGCAAAATCTATCAATAATAGTATTTGTTTTCGTGGAGCTTGGTTTTATCAAGTGAAAAGAGATAAAGCAGGGGATTTATGCTTACTTGAAATTGCATCACGATTAGGAGGCTCTTCATTGCTCTCTCGTGCGATAGGAGTTAATTTTGCTTTGTTATCTCTTTTTGATGCTTTTGACTTTAATGTAACAGTTAGTAAAAATGACTATAGCGTTGAATTAGATAGAGCCCTTGATAATAAATACAAAACCAATATAGAATTTGATTCTGTATATTGTGACTACGATGATTGTTTAATACTTGATCAGTCAATAATAAATGTGGAATTAGTAAAATTTCTTTATAAATGCATCAACGAAAGAAAGCATATCTATTTGCTCAGTAAGCATGAAGGAGACTTGTCGAGGGAACTTAAAGAATTCCGTTTGGATCATCTCTTTGATGAAGTCATTCATATTGATAAAAATGCGAATAAAGTTGATTATATCAACTCATCTAAAGCTCTTTTTATCGACGATTCCAATGCGGAAAGGAATAATATAAAACACAATCTTAATATTCCGGTTTTTAGTCCTGATATGATAGATGTTTTAAATTAATGTAATAATGTATACACAAGAAGAGGTAAGAAAAGTACAAAAACGGCTTCTTGAAATGGCCGTGACAATTCGAGATATACTTAATCGACATAAGATTCCGTATTTTATTTGTGCAGGAACCCTTTTAGGGGCTATACGCAATAAAGGGTTTATCCCTTGGGATGATGATTTTGATATGTATATTTTTGATAGTGTATATTCAAAAGCTATGATGGTTTTGCATGATGAGTTGCCTATGAATCTTTTTCTTGAAAACGAAGATACAGAACCATTTTATTTTCATTCATGGGCACATGTAAAAGATCTCAACACCATTTGCAATTGTGAGCAGTTCCCACAAGACTCACTCTATAAACACAAAGGAATAAGTATCGATCTATACAGATATTTGACAATGAAACAAAGGGAGTGGCCCAAATTCAAATATAGAGAAGGATTAGGCTATCTTGATAAACGCCACTTTTATGGCTTTATTTCAGAAGAAGAATATAATACCCGCAAAAAACAATTTGAACTTCAGATAGAGGAGAGAGAAAAAAAGGTATCTAATCCTGAAGAACTGGTTTTCTGTTCTGCAAATTCAAAATATATGATGCGTTATGATTGTATTCTACCTCTATCCATGGTGGACTTTGAAGGGTATAAATTCTATGCACCCCACAATCCCGATGAATTCTTGACAATAGTTTATAAGAATTATATGTCGCTGCCGCCAGAAAACAAGAGAGTTCCTCACTATTCAAATGTCCTTTTTTTATGAAAAGGTCGCTAGTGCTCTCCAATACCCTGACCGGTTTATGAAAAACTTATTTTAGCATCCGATTCAAAATCGGAGCAAATATGCATATAGGAAAGTACGTTTATATACAGATAAACAGTTCCTCACTCTAAGACTGTTCAGGTGCATTTCTACCAGATTCTACGATAGGACCAAGAGGTAGAGAATCCTGATGACAGACAGTTCTATCTTGACTTCATATTTGATTAATACATTAAGAAACACTAGTGTGAAAAGGTATCTAATTCGAGCTGGTTTCAATCCCTTAAAACACTATAGTTCAAGGGATTTCCAGATAAACCCTCTAAGTATCATAGGAAACAACAATGGAAACTATATGTTTGCCTATGGAGTTATGAACATATTATGGAAAGATGATGTTGAAATAGACCAATTTTATGACATTAAGGCATATTATTCTGATGAAGAAATAGCCCATATTAACAACAACTATGATGCTTTTATCATACCCATGGCAGATGCTTTTCGTCCAGACTACATACAAAAGCTCTCATGGTATACTGCATTAATCAATAAAATAAAAATACCCTGCATAGTTGTTGGCATTGGTTACCGAGGACTCTATAATCCTGATTTCAAATCTAACAAACAATTAGATGATACTGTAAGAAAATTTTGCAAGGCCGTCTTAGATCATTCTGCTATTATTGGTCTTCGTGGTAATATAACAGGAGAGTATCTATCATACCTTGGATTTAAAGAAGACAGGCATTTTACAGCAATAGGCTGTCCCTCCTTATATACCTACGGCATTCTTCCTTCAATTAATCCCCCATCTGTTGATGAATTGAGAGACGGAAAATTATGCCTCAACGCGAATAACATAGGACCATATATTTATAACAAAGAGGATGGTGATTTAATTAATGATTTTATAAACAATTCTTTGGAAGTAATACCTAATCATTTTATTATTCAACAGATTATATATGAATTTGAAGATATGTATATTGGGAATCATTCAAAATGGAGAAGGGTTAATATTGGCAACATCTTTAGAGAAGGAGTTTATGAAAGATTAGCTAAAGATAATAGACTGAAATTCTTCTTAGATGTTCCCTCATGGATAGACTTTCTTAAAGACTCAAACTTATTTATTGGCAGTCGTTTCCATGGAACTGTTGCTAGTGTATTGGCTAGTGTACCTCATATTTTTCTTCCTTTTAACGCAAGAACCAGAGAATTAGCCGAATATCATCACTTTACATGTCTCTCCCCGAAACAATTGGAATATGGTAAAAATGTCTTCGACTATATAGATCTTCTTGATTTTTGTTCATTCGATAAATATCAGAATTCCAATCTTATTCATTATTTAAGTTTTCTTAAAAAGAATTCTATTAACTCTATTTTGGAAGACAAATCAATGTGGGAAAAAGGAACATCTCCTATGGAGATGCGAATGAAAAGAAAAAAAAATAATCCCCCAACATGTATTGAGTCATTGCCTAAAACTTGTCAGATAATAAGAACAATAAAGTGGAACTACAATTATTGGGGAAACAAAATGTTATCAGTATGGAAAAAGTCTTAGAATACAGAAACGAAACATATGGATTCCTCGCCTTATGGATTCTTTTCTTTCATGTGAAGATGAGAGTTGATATGGCCGTTTCCATACCAATTATTACTTCTTTTATTGAAAAAGGCAACTTCGCTGTAGATGTTTTTTTGTTTCTGTCCGGCTTATGCCTATGCCTTTCTCTCAAACGCGATGATAATATGCTCCATTTTTATACAAAACGGTTCAAACGTGTCGTTGTCACATATTTGATAATCGCCATTCCTTTCTTTATTTGGAAAAGTTTAGAAGAAGTGCCATCTAATGGATTCGCCCATTTCTTCTATGACATATCTGGACTTTCGTTTTGGTTTAGCGGCTGCCAAAACGCATGGTTTGTGGAGGCGATTCTTCTCTTTTACATAATTACCCCACCCATTTTTCGCGTCGTCCGTCAAAGCATTGTCGCTTCAATTGTATTGCTCCTTTTAGTCTACGCACTTAATGCAATTGCTTTTTACGCAATTCCCCTTTATAAACATAGTGCTGTTGCATGGACACGTCTGCCTATTTTTATCATAGGTATTATTATAGCCTACTATTGGCCTCACTTTGATGTTCCGAACAGAAAACCAGTAATTGCTGGTCTCTTGATCTTTAGCTTGGTTTTCTTGTACTTTGTCCCTGACCATCTTAGTGGATTTCTGAATTGGCAGCTTTATGCATTGATGGTATTACCTTTTCTGGCTATTATTTCAGAAACCTTTATACGCATCCCCGAATCCGTCCGCAATTTATTCTCAAAACTGGGCTTAGTGTCACTTGAAATATACTTGGTACATATCATGACCTTGCATGTCTTCACTTTCTATGGACTGAATAAGCAGATTGGGCAATGGATGTATCTGCTCCTACCGTCCATAACTTTGCCAATTTCTTTACTAGTCCCCCATATTTCCTCTTACATATTATTTTTAAATAAATCAAACAGAAAACATAATTAGCGATATGATCTATGGTGCAATACTAGCTGGAGGTATCGGAAAGCGCATTGAACGTTTTTCGATACCAAAGCAATTTATTAACATTGGTGGCATTCCAATTATTGTCGTAACCCTACGTCAGTTTTTTAATAATGTCCGACTTGATTACATTTATGTGGCAGTACACAAAGATTGGATAGCTTATGCAGAGCGTCTTTTCAATGATAGTTTTTCCAAGAAGCAGCTATCGAGGTTGCGCATTGTATCAGGTGGCAAGGAGCGTCTAGACTCATTTACAAACATTATGAATGATATTATCAAACGAAAAGGTCTCTCTAATGATGACATCCTAATATGTCATGATTCTGTAAGACCTTTCGTGCGTCAGCAGATGATTGATGATTGTATTGACGCAACCCTGTCACATGGCTTAGCACTTACAGTCATACCAGTAGTTGATACTATTCATACGTCCTCAAAAGATGACGGTTTTATTGATGGTGCTCTTGAGCGAAACAACCTCTATAATGGGCAAACACCTTCTGGCTTCAACTTAAAATTGCTTTATGAGGCATTGCAGAGATGCAATGATGAACAGCGCACAAAAGCAACTGGTACTACTCAGCTGATGCTTGGATTGGGGCATAAAATAAAAAGCGTTGTGGGACATACAAGTAATTTTAAGATTACTACTGATAACGACCTTGATGTAGCTGATCGTATTATGAAATCTTCCTCAAATAAGCACAATATCCACCTACTTGACTGTACCCTCCGAGATGGTGGTATTGTTATCGATTTCAATTTTGGGGCAGACCGAATGCAAGAAATTAAGCGTACGCTTGAGTACTCTGGTGTTGACTTTATCGAATGTGGATATATTGATGAACGGAAAGGGAGTCCTGTGGAACGTACTTGCTTCGATAATGAACAATCCATAAAGAATACGCTTCTGGCATCTGGCAAGAAAGAGGGCATTACTTATGTAGCAATTATCGACTACGGTACATTCAATCTTGATAAATTACAACCTGCCGATGAGAAAGGCATTGATGGCATACGTTACGCTTTTCATAAAGAAAACATGCGGGATGCTTTATCCGAGGCCCGAAAAATAATAGATAAAGGGTATGATCTTTATATCCAGCCAATGGTGTCCGTTAGGTATAATGATGAGGAATTTCGGGAAATGATTTCTATCTGTAACTCAGATTTAGCTGAAGCAAAGGCATTCTATATAGTTGATAGTTTTGGACAAATGGACAATATGATGCTCATTCATAAATTAGAAATAGCTGATTTATATGTGAATAAACAGATGCGAATAGGGTTCCATGGACACAACAACCGACAGATGGCTTATTCCAATGCACTTGCCATGGTATCCCATCCGACCAATCATGATTTGATGCTTGATTCTAGCATTATGGGTATGGGCAAAGGTGCAGGCAACCTCTGTACAGAACTTATCATGCCTATTCTTAATGCGGAAGGTGGAAACTATACGACAGTCGGCATTTATGATATCATTAGCAGCTATATAGGCAACCTCCAAAAGACGTACCCATGGGGGTATAGTCTTGATTATTACCTTTCATCACTATACGGATGTACGCCAAGTTATATCAAACTATTCACAAAGGACGAGCGAGTAACGACCGACATCCTTATAGCATTACTCAAAGGGATGCCTGAAACAAAGAAAGCTGCGTGCGACCGAGTTTTCGCAAAAGAATATATTTCAGATTATTTTGCAAACCAAAAATAACAATACATTATGAAAGCTTTTTCAATATTTGATGACTTCCCACAATCATCCATTAATATACTTCAGCAGCATGGCATCTCGGTTGATCTGCTGCCAAAGGGACAAGAGCGACCAACAGGACAAGCCTTGATACCAATACTCTACAAATATGACATTATCTTTATCAGTACCGCTCAAAAAATGTCAGAAGAGATGTTCGCAGATATCATTACGCCTAAAGTAATAGGAACAGCTTCCAGCGGTACAGACCATATACACATCCCTACAAACAAGCAGCATCTGATAAAAGTAGCCAATGCCACACACGCCAACCGGTCTACAGTTACAGAACATACGTTTGCCCTCATACTCACTTTGCGAAAGCAATTGATTGAGGGCAGGCATACGGCTTTCTTAGGTAAATCAAAAAAGGAAATGTCTGCTAAGCCCATAGATTTGTTTGGTTCTACAATTGGCGTAATTGGCGCAGGTGGAATTGCAAGCACTGTATTGCGAATGGCCGGATGCTTTGGGATGAGACGACTATGCTGGACACTTCATCCTGAGAATCATCCAGAGTTACAAAAAGAAGGTGTTTCTTTCGTCAGTATTGAAGAACTCCTCAAAATGTCAGATGTAATATCGGTTAATATCCCACTCAGCGACCAGACGCGGAACCTTATTAATGCCAACCGTATTTCGTTAATAAGGAATAATGCAGTTTTCGTAACAACATCTCGTGTTGACGTGACAGACAAGCTGGCACTTTTTGCTAAAGCTAACAAATATCCTACTTTTGGTCTCGGAATGGATGTTGATGCTGCTGAAGTGCAAGGATTGTGGTCGGCTGACACGAACAATGTAATAGTCACCCCCCATATTGGTGGCGGCACAATCGAATCACGCATTCGTTTGTTTAATGAGTGTGCAGATAATGTCATAAAATTAGTCAAATTATGATTATGGATTTCCGAAGGATTTTGCAAGTAATCCAGTATGGTTGGAAACATGCAAAAATCGTAGCGCTTACAGAAAGAACATCACGTCCTTCTGCGTTTATAGATATTCTATCATGCTATAGAAAATACCATCTATGGAGCAATCAATATATAAAAGAGCGATTTTATTCATTGGACAAAACAGAGCGTGAGCGTATAGGAAGTAAGTACAGAGAGAAAAATGACAAATATGAGAAGATAATTAAAGACAAATTAGAAAATCGGTTGTTTTTGAATAAATGGAAATCATATTACTGGGAATTAGGATACCAAGACAGAAGAAGAAAACGTCAAGCAGCCTATGCTAAGCGTTATAATATGGGAGAGAACTGTGATATTTCGTTTGATGTTCATATTGAGTGTAACCATTTCCTTCAAGGACAAATCAAAATAGGTAACAACGTTATGTTATCTAAACATGTCTATATAGATTATTCAGGTGAGGTGGTTTTATCCGATGATGTAAAACTCTCATCAAGTGTTGTTATTGAATCTCACCGTCATGACTTTGTTCCAGACGAGAAAGAATACAAGGCCATACCTACGAGTGTTGTCATTGACAATGGGGTCTGGGTAGGGCAGCATGCAATAATCTGTGAAGACTGTAAACGCATTGGGCGTTATGCCCAAATAGGTGCTGGTGCTGTTGTGAGAAATCCTATTCCACCTTATGCTATAGTATTAGGAAATCCTGCCAAGATAGTAGGATTCCTGTATACGCCAGAAGAAGTTGTGGATTTTGAAAAAAATAAATATCCTGAGGTAGAAAGAACAGATATAGTGAAATACACAAAGCAGTACGAGAAATTTTTCATTAACAGAATGTCAGAAATAAAGAATTTATTAAACAATTGAAATTATGGAATTGAATGAATTTGTGGCTATTTTTGCCAATCAATTTGATGACACGGATCCTTCAGTAATTCAAGCCAAAACAAAGTTCCACGATCTTGAAGAGTGGTCTTCTTTAACTGGTATGAGCATAATAGCCATGGCAAAGACCCACTTTGGCAAAACAATCACTGGTAAGGAAATACGTGATTGCGAAACTGTAGAAGATCTCTTTAATCTCATTGCATCCAAATAATGACAGGCTTTAATCCCTTCTCACTTGAAGGCAAAAACATCTTTGTCACAGGTGCTTCGTCTGGAATAGGGCGAGGAATTGCTGTGACTTGTTCCAAAATGGGCGCAAAAGTTATTATAAACGGACGTAACGCCACAAAACTTCAGGAAACATATTCTCTAATGGAACATGAAAGTGCTATTATAGTATCAGGCGACCTAAATGATGCTTCTACTTTGACATCATTGGTGGGTTCTTTACCCAAACTTGACGGAGTTGTTCACTGCGCAGGCATAGGCCAACGCATCCCGTGTAAAGATTTGCAGGTGGAGAATGTGAATCAGGTAATGGACATAAATTTCAAGGCTCCAGTTATGTTGCAAGCAGAATTGCTTCGTCAGAAGAAGATAAACAAAGCAGCATCCATCGTCTTTGTGGCATCAATTGCTTCATGGTCGCCAAGCTTTGGCAATTCTGTTTATAGCGCATCAAAAGGAGCTATCATTTCATATTCTAATTGTTTGGCTTTAGAGTTGGCCCCAAGAAAAATCCGTGTAAATTGCATCAGTCCTGCTATGGTATGGACTAATCTGATTTACTGTGATGGCACCGATGAGGAGCAATTGAAAGAAGACGAACAAAGATACCCTTTGAAACGTTATGGTAAGCCAGATGATATTGCAAACCTTGCTGTATATATGCTTTCTGATGCATCATCCTGGATGACAGGGAGTAATGTCAAAATTACGGGGGGGGGGAAATTAGACAATTAAGACATGGCATATTTAAAAGCAATTACATACTATCTCCCAAAGAAAGTAGTAACCAATGAGGAATTAATCAAAGAGTTTCCAGAGTGGAGTGTTGACAAGGTCGCTCAAAAAGTTGGTGTGGAATCACGCCATTTAGCGGCTGAAAATGAGACCGCTGGCGATATGGCAGAGAAAGCTGCTCGCAAGTTGTTTGCCGAGTATGGCATAATGCCGACAGTTATTGATTTCGTAATGCTATGCACTCAAAGCCCCGACTATTTTCTGCCATCGACTGCTTGTATTCTGCAACACCGTTTGGGGATTCCAACGTCTGCTGGGGCGTTGGACTATAATTTAGGCTGTTCGGGGTGCATCTACGGTATGGCTTTGGCCAAAGGACTTATTTCGGCAGGCTTAGCCAAGAACGTCCTTCTGCTAACTGCGGAAACATACACAAAGTATCTTCACCCCCAAGATAAGAGTAATCGTAGTATCTTTGGCGATGGGGCTGCCGCTTGCCTCATTTCTACTGAAGGCTTTGCTGAGATTGGTGAGTTTGTGTTGGGAACGGATGGTGGTGGTGCAGAAAACCTTATTGTAAAAACAGGCGCAGCTCGTCACCGGACTCCAACGGGAATGAAGGTCATAGATGAAGAAGGACATACATGGTACGACGACTATCTTTACATGAACGGTAGTGCTATCTTTAATTTCACATTAGATAATGTTCCTATCATGTTAGGTGAACTCCTAAAAAAGAGTCAGCTTACTAAAGATGATATAGACTATTACGTATTCCATCAAGCCAACAAATTTATGTTGAACACTATACGTAAGGTATGTATGCTTCCTAAAGATAAATTCTATGTGAATTTAAATGAGACGGGCAATACCGTTTCTTCCACGGTGCTAATTGGTTTGAAGGATAGTATGGAAAAGGGAATAATAAAACCCAAGAACAAAGTAATGATAGCCGGCTTTGGCGTAGGTCTGAGTTGGGGGGGTACTATTCTTTTCTTTTAGAACATACGAAGCGCGAATTATTTTTACAGTATCATTAACATTCCAACATAGCAATATTTTACAAATCTTTGCTATGTTAACCGATGAATTGTGAGGTTTAATCAAGCAAATATGAATACTATAGAACGACCAAAATTCATGGTACGCGTTAGCTGCTCAACGTATAACCAGGTTAACTACATCATAGATGCCATGAATGGCTTCACGATGCAGCAAACAAACTTTCCGTTCGTTTGTACTATTGTAGATGATGCTAGTACTGATGGGGAACAAGAGGTTATCCGGCAATATTTGGAGGAAAATTTTGACATGGAGGACAAATCAGTTGTCAGGAATGAAGAGAATGATGATTACGTGTTATCATTTGCTAGACATAAGTCTAACATAAACTGCTATTTCGCTGTACTGTTTCTTAAATTTAACCATTATAGTAATCCTGTTCTTAAGTCACACAGATTTCGGTATATTTCTGAATGGCATAGCAGTTCAAAATACATAGCTCTATGTGAGGGAGATGATTATTGGACACACCCGAAGAAACTGCAAATGCAATATGATGCTCTTGAAGCACACCCTGAAAACCACATCTGTTTCGGATGTACTGAAAATATGACAAAAGACGGTAGATTAGAAGGTACTTTTATGCCTAGAGATATTTCAAGAATTAGTAGTATATTATCTCTAGATGATTTTTGTAGAGAACAGTTTACTATTGGACAATGGGTATTCCATACATCTTCTTTATTCTATGACACGATGGTGTTTGATAAACTTAATATATTAAAGAAAAGTGTTTTAAAAGGTTTTCCATATGGTGATATATGTATAATATTGACAGGACTATTAATTGGTAATGGGGTTTATATAAATGAAAAAATGAGTAACTATCGCAGGCAGTCTGGAGGCTTTAACTCAAGAATGAAAACTCATCCCCAAGAGGCAATAATCATAGAAGAGAAATTAATTAATGGATTACAGAATTTTGATCGTTACACAGAATTTAAATATCATAGGCATATAGAGAACAGGATATTAAGAAGCCATTGCCTCATAGATTATCATAAGGAAGGTGAAAATGGATTGGTTTTTCTGAGGCCGAAATATTGGAAGGTTGCAAGAATGCAAGGAATTAAGACATCCTTCTTCATGGCATTACAAACAGTAATTCCTGGACCATATTACTATTTAAAGAAACTACTGAAAGGTGATAAATCATAAGAAAAAGGTTTATGCTGTAGCTCCTTGTTTTCAAGAGAGAGGGAGTAATTTCAAGATATACCCGTATAATGCATGGGTTAATAATAACGGAAAAGAAGTTAAAGCCAACTATCTACCTAAATGTATGCGTGGACTCGCATATCAGTTTGATTACCCTACAATAATCCAAGTAAGCGGGCAATGCAGGTTGAGGTTTGTTGAAGCTTGCACAATAGGATTTGACTGTTTCCCTGACTATATCTGCTATGAGACAATTCCGATTATCTGGGATTGCTGGCCTAGGTATCTCGACGATGTTGTATCGTGGATAAGGAAGCATAAAGTTAAGAGTGCTGTTTTCACTGCATCTCAAACAGCAGAGCTCACAAAAAAGCTGTTACCAAACCTTAATGTTTTAGTAATTACAGAAGGTATTGATTCTGCTCCATATCATCCTGGTGAAAATCTAATAGACCGGGATATTGATCTATTGGAATATGGGCGTGTTGAACGAAATTTCTTTCGTGAATATATTGATGGCCTCAAGCATGTTAACGCAAAAAACTCAAATGGGAGAATGAGTACATGGGACAAGTTGATCAAAACGATATCTCAGTCAAAAGTTTGTGTTGCCTTACCCCGTTGTGACGTTGACAAAGAATTTACAGGAGGAATAGAAACTTTGACCCAACGCTTCTGGGAAGGGATGTTATCAAGGTGTGTGTTGTTGGGAAGAGCCCCGAAAGAACTGATTGACTTGATTGGTTATAATCCTGTTATCAATTTAGATAAAACTAATCCGCAACAACAAGTTAGAAATATTGTTGCTCATATTGAGGATTACCAGCATTTAGTAAACCGCAATCGCGAGACAGCACTTAAGATGGGATCGTGGGACATTCGTATGAAACAAGTGATGGAGTGGTTGAGAGAATTAGGGTATGAGGTTTGAAGTGAAGAGTGATGGGTGAAAAGTGATAAGTGACAAGTTAAAATGCATTGTGAATGATGAGAATAACAGCTGTTGTGGTGACATATAACCGGCGGGTGCTGCTGATAAGGTGTATTGAACATCTGAGGAAGCAGACGGTGCGGTTGGATAATATCATTGTGGTGAATAATGGCAGTACGGACGGGACGGCAGAATGGCTGGGCTCCCAGACGGATTTGCAGGTCATTCATCAGGAGAATGTAGGCGGCTCAGGAGGATTCTACAGAGGAATCCAACAGGCATACGACGATGGCTACGACTGGATTTGGTGCATGGATGATGATGTGTATCCAGAGCCGGATTGTTTAGAGAATCTGTTGAAACAAGATGACGAGAAAGTCGGAATACTTTGTCCGTTAAGGAAAAGGAATGGTCAGATCTTTGTGTCCGAGGTAAGAAGGTTTAACCTCTCAAATCCGTTCAAGTCGCTACATACATATTCCCTAAAGACTGAAGATATAAAGGGTAAGGAGTGTGTAAACATAGAAGGCATAGCCTTCGAGGGGCCGCTCATCAAAAGGGAGGTGGTAAAGAAAATCGGCCTTCCTAACAAAGATCTGTTCCTACTATACGATGACAGCGACTATGGTTACAGAGCAGTACTTGCTGGCTTTCAGATACGACTTGTAACCAAGGCCGTTATGAACAAAGAGCAGTTCTTCGCTGACGATAACCGGGTAATAAAAGTACAGAAGGGGAAATGGAAACTGTACTACCATATACGCAACACCGTTTACTTCAACAAGAAGTATGGAAAGAATTTTATGGTGAGGACACTTCGCCCAATTGCCGTGTTCCTGAAATATGAGGGATATGCTCTAAAAAATCTGTCTTTCAACAAGAAGTATAATGTCACGGACATAAAGACATTCATACAGGCTTACAGAGACGGAATAAAAGGTAAATTAGGGAAAACGAAACAGCCATGAAGATTGCGCATGTAGTTTGGGGCATGAAGACGGGTGGCGTAGAAACGATGCTCGTGAATATTATCAATGAACAGGTGAAAACCGAGAATGTGAAACTTTTCATTGTGAATGACTTCATCGACGAATTTGTCGTTGAGAAGATTTCACCTCAGTGTAAAACATATCGTCTGAACAGAGAACCAGGAGACAAGAATCCACTCAAAATACTTAAGCTGAACTATTGGCTATGGAGATACCAGCCGGATATAATACATGTGCACTCCTATCGAGTCTCTAAACTGATTTGGGGGAAGTGGAACATCGTGAGAACCATCCATGGGATGAATAACATTCCGGAAGAATACTCCAAAATGAAGGCTCTTTATGCTATTTCGAATGTCGTTAGAGACTTTACAGAAGGACAAGGTTATAATAGTACCGTCATATTTAATGGTATCAATACCTCAGAAATGAAATTTAGAAATCATGAAGGGGGAAATACAGACGTATTCGAAATAGTTCAGGTAAGTAGATTGTTTATTAAGGACAAAGGACAAGACATCCTATTGAGGGCTTTAGGGAAACTGGCAGAAAAAGGCATTTCTAATTTCCGAATGCATTTTATCGGTTCTGGCCCTTCTGAAGAATCATTAAGGCAATTAACTGCTGAAAACGGTATTGCCGACAAAATAATCTTTGAAGGCGTAAAATCGCAAGGATTCATCTATCAACACTTGTGTGAGTATGACCTTTTCGTACAGCCTTCCCGGTGTGAGGGATTTGGATTAACCGTTGCAGAAGCCATGGCCGCGAAACTACCAGTCTTGGTCAGCGATATTGAAGGGCCTATGGAAGTTATTGGTTACGGAAAGTATGGTATGTCCTTTAAATCCGAAAATGTGGATGATCTGGCAGAGAAACTGAGAATCGTTCTTCAAGGCGGATATGATTATTCATTGGTAGAGAAAGCGTACAAGCATGTATGTGAAGAGTATGATGTAAAAAATACAGCACAGAGATATTTAGAAGAATACAATAAGGTAATAAAGAACAATTAGTTAAATGAAGAAAAGCAATTGCTTAATAATCATTGGATTGTTGATGTCAGCAACAATGATTGCTCAAGAAAGGACCAAACACATTTCTAATTTCCACCTTGGTTTAGATGTCCAGACAAAATACATCTGGCGAGGTATGGAAATGATGACTGAGGATGCAGCGCCTGTACTGTTTCCTGGGCTAAACTATTCTAACAGTGGCTTCTATGCATATGTCATGGGCGGTTATGCTATTAACGGAAAGTACAGTGAGGTTGATCTTGGCTTAAGCTACACCTACAAATGGCTTACCGTAGGTGTCAACGACTATTATTATCCTACGACAACGACTCCGGAGGATAAGTACTTCAACTTCAAGAACCGTGATACGGGACATTGGCTAGAGGGCGTTGTTACGATTGCGCCTGAGTCTATTCCTGCCTATCTGACAGTCAGCAACTTCTTTGCCGGAGCAGACAAGAATTCAGACGGAGAGCAGGCCTACTCTACTTATGCAGAGCTGGGCGGGCACTACGATTTCCTGAATGACCACAGCCTGGGCCTTGCTGTAGGAGCAGCATTCAACAAGAGCTGCTATAATGGGTATGTTCATGATTTCAGCGTCTGTAACATAGAACTGAAATACACCTATAATCTTGCAATGAAGAGCCTCACACTTCCGCTCAGTGTAGCCTATATTATCAATCCTGTCTACGAGAAATCGCACGTGAATTTAACTGCATCTTTCTCTTTCTAAGACTCAACATGAACGCCATCATCATGGCTGCCGGGACATCTTCCCGTTTTGTGCCACTATCTTATGAAAAGCCGAAGGGCTTACTTGAGGTTAAAGGCCAAATACTGATTGAACGCCAGATTACTCAGCTGCGAGAGGCTGGCATTGATGATATTGCCATAGTCGTCGGCTATAAGGCGGAGCAATTTACATACCTGAAAGAGAGATACGGAGTTGATATCGTGGTCAACGATGATTATAGCCGCTACAACAACACTTCATCCGTCATTCGTGTAGTCGACAGGCTTGAGGATACTTATATCTGCTCATCCGACAATTATTTCCCCAACAATGTTTTTCTTGGCAAGCCGGAGCAGAGCTATTACTCAGCCCTCTACGCCGAAGGTAAGACGGAAGAGTACTGTCTGGCCACTGATGAGGATGACAATATTGTTGATGTGAAGGTTGGTGGCGCTGATTCGTGGTATATGGTCGGCCATGCTTTCTTTAATAAAGAATTCTCTGACAAGTTCAGGGATATTTTGATGAAAGAATATGATATTATTGATACACGTTTAGGGTACTGGGAAGACGTGTATCGCAGATATATAGATGAACTGCCTCCGATGAAGATACGGCGCTACCAGACTCATGACATTGAAGAGTTTGACACGCTCGATGAACTGCGAGTATTTGACATGAGTTACATAGATGACACACGGTCGACTGTCATCAAGAGACTATGTCTGGACAACGGCTGGAACGAATCATCGTTGTCAGGCTTCGAGAAAGCAGCAGCTACAGACGGACAGGGAGCTTTCTACTTCTTCATGGGAACGTCAAAGTTCCTTTATAGCGGTAACAATCTCATTCAAATATCATGAACACTGCAGTCATATTGTCAGCACGCAAGGAACGCGATGCGCAGATGCCCTACCCTCTGATGCCTTTCGAGGGAAACGACTGCCTTTTAGACAGACATCTTTCCATCCTTCGAGATTTGCATTTCAATAATATCTATATTGTTGCTGGGTTCTGCTCTGATATGTTTGAGCGATATGCTTCCAATGAAGTACATGTGATTATAAATCCCGAATATGAATTTACATCCTCAATGGCTTCGCTGAGTATGGTTAAAGACTATATAAGCCAGGATTTCCTGTTGCTTGAGGCTGACACATTCTATGAGCGGAAAGTCCTTGAGAGTCTTGCTGCTATCGGTGAGGGCAACTATTTCGTCATGACAGAAGAGAGTGGCAGCGGTGACGAATGCTTTGTTGAAACCAAGTCAGGCTTTATAACCAAGATTACCAAGGAGCGCCATCGCGTATGCAGGTTTGAAGGTGAATTGTTAGGCCTTTCACGTATATCATTGTCGACATACAGGAAATTGATAGAAGCATGGGAGGCGTCAAGCAACTCACACCTCAATTATGAGTATTTGCTGATGGATGTAACGGATGCCATAGACCGTCCCGTATTGAACTTCAAGAACTTGATATGGGGAGAGGTGGACAACCAGAAAGATTTCAATAGGCTAAAGAACGAAACCTCCCGTCGTCTGCGACGCAAGGAGAACCCCTTCGACAAGGATAATCTGCTGATGCATCTTGGCAATGTCTTTCCTGGCGAGGATGTCAGTAGTACCCAAATAACTCAGATCGGTGGTATGAGCAACAAGAACTTCCGCATTGACTTCAAAGGAAGAAGCTATGTGCTCCGAGTTCCCGGCAACGGTTCTGAGGGCATGGTGGAGCGAAGCTTTGAGCAGTTCAACTCGATGGAGGGCAGCAAACTCGGCATCAATCCCTCCGTCCATTATTTCAATGCACGGACAGGCATCAAATTAGTGGACTATATAGAGGAAGCGGAGACGCTTAATCCTGCCACCATTCAGCGGCACGACAACATGAAGAAGATTGTTAAGATATACCAGACTCTCCATCGCTCCCATGTCCGTCTGAAGAATGAGTTCAATGTTTTTCGTGAGATTGAGAAGTACGACATCCTTATCGGCAAAGCCGGTGCGCGAATGTATGAAGGCTGGGAACAGATGCGTCGGAATGTGATGGACTTGGAGATACTCCTTAACAATCTTGGCACGGACCTCCATCCCTGCCATAACGATGCTGTCGCTGAGAATTTCCTTAAGGCAAAAGACGGGACCGTGTACCTCATCGACTGGGAATATAGCGGGATGAACGATCCTATGGCCGACCTTGCGGCCCTGTTCCTAGAGAACGATTTTACGCAAGAGAATCAGGACTATTTGCTCACCCGTTATTTCAACAATGAGGTACCTGATAATGTGACGAAGAAGATTCTGTGCTATCAGATACTTTGGGACTGCCTGTGGGCACAGTGGACAGTCATCAAGGAGGCCAAGGGCGATGATTTCGGTTCCTATGGCATTGACCGCTACACTCGTGCGGCAGATAATTTGAAAAAGATAAATGAAAACTAATAATAGACAAAAAAATGGAAAGAATTGAAAGTCTGAAGGGGAGGATTGATTGGATAACTACTCTTGTGCCCTTTCTTGGGGTTGCAGTTCTGGCTGCTTTCTTTATGATGTTTCCCGAGGGTTCAAAAACCGTTTTGGAAGCCATTCGTAAGTTCATCGGCGATGATTGCGGTCTCTATTACGCAATTCTTGGTGTTGGTGTATTCTGGCTTACTATTTGGACAGCACTTTCAAAATACGGTAACGTAAGACTTGGTAAGGAGGAAAAACCACAGTATGGTAATTTCATGTGGGGAGCAATGATTTTCACTTCGGCTCTTGCAGCCGACATTATGTTCTATTCACTGAGCGAATGGGCAATGTATGCCAGTGATCCGCATGTACAGTCGATGGGAAAGATGCAGGACTGGGCACCAACGTTCCCTTTGTTTCACTGGGGGCCGATTGCCTGGTGTTTTCACATGATGCTTGCCATCTGCTTCGGTTTCATGATTCATGTTCGCAAAAGAGACCGTCAGCGCTTCTCAGAGGCTTGCAGACCGATATTTGAGGACAAAATGGATGGCGGCCTGGGACGTATAATTGATGTTATCGCCATACTTGCAATGTTAGCCGGCATAGCCACGACATTCTCATTGGCAACTCCCCTACTGTCAGCGGCCATCTGTAAGGTATTCGGACTCTCTGATAGTATACCTCTTACAATTTCTATCCTCATCATTATTGCAGTTATCTATACTTTGGCAGTGTGGTTTGGTATGAAAGGTATTTCTAAAATGGCGAAGTGGTGTATGTATTTCTTCTTTGCATTTTTAGCGTATGTATTCCTGTTAGGTGGTGAAGCAAGATATATCCTTGAAACCGGGTTCCAGTCCATCGGCAATATGCTTCAGAATTTTATAGGACTCTCGACCACGTTAGACCCGTTGCGTGAAACATCATTCCCACAGAACTGGACGCTATTTTACTGGGCTTACTGGATGGCATGGACCATAGGAACACCATTCTTTATAGGCATGATTAGCAAAGGACGTACCATCAAGAATACAATACTGGGAGGTTATGGCTGGGCTCTGGCAGGCACATTCACCTCGTTTATTATTCTTGGTAATTATGGTTTGGCTCAGCAGATGAAACATGGACTGGATATAGTCGGGCTTATAGATGGAGGTGGTACTTATTATGATGCAATTCTCCAAATCCTGGGAACATTGCCGATGCCAGAAATCGCCTTGTCACTTCTTGTGATAACAATGGTTATGTTCTATTCAACCTCCTTTGATACACTGACGTTGATTGCTTCTATTTATTCATATAAACGAATGGGAGATAATGAGGAACCACATAAGGCTATTCGTGGGTTATGGGCAGTGATGTTTATTCTTTTCCCTATCGGTCTGCTGTTCTCAGAGAACACAATGTATGGTCTCCAGTCAGTATCTATCATTGCTGCCTTCCCAATAGGCATCATCATTATGGTTATGATTTGGGCATTCTTTAAGGATGTGAATGTTTATCTTAAAGAAAACAAAAAATGAAAGAAATATCCTATACGGAACTTCGTTCTATTCAGCTGGCTGTTTTACAAAATGTACATAATTTCTGTCAGGAACACAAAATCAGGTATTCCCTTGCTTACGGGACTTTGTTAGGAGCTGTTCGGCATCATGGATACATTCCCTGGGACGATGATATCGATATTGCCATGCTACGAGAGGACTATGAGCGTTTTGCACAGGAATTCAATAAGAATGACGGTAACTATCACTTTTACGACTGCCGCAACGACGAAGACGTACACATAGGATTTGGAAAAGTAGCAGACACTCGCACGATGGTCATAGAAGGGGCAAACACCAAAAATCTCGGCGTCGCAATAGATGTTTTTCCAATTGATTATTTGTGCGACACTTACGAAGAGAGCCTTCGCTATTACAAATCATTCGATATTAGTAAAAAAATGCGTGTTTTGAAATGCAGAAAGGTCTCAGACGTGCGTAGTTGGTGGAAGAAGCCTGTCTTCGTCATAGCCAAATTATTGTCTTTTTGGTATCCGCTACATAAAATACCCATAAATATGATTAAGCGTATTTTTATTAACCAACATCCTCACTCAAATTATGTAGGACTGATTGTTGACGGTTATGAGAATGAAATTATGGAACGTAAAATATGGTCAGAATTCTGCGAAATAATATTTGAAGGAAGAACATTCATGGCTGTAAAAGATACAAATGCATATTTAAATAAAGCATATGGTGACTATATGAAACTGCCACCTGAAAAGGAGCGTGTTCCTAAGCATGATTTTTACAAGATGTATTGGTTAGACTAAAACGTAAAGACGCATATGAACTCGATAGCAAAGTTTTTTACACTCTACTGGATTATCTACTTCCCGACGTGTATCGCTTTCAACGATCTGCCGGGATTCTCTATTGTGGATGAGGTCATGACGGTCATTCTCATCGGCTACACGTTTTTGATGAGAGGACATCGTGACACAAATCCTGAACCTTGGAAGGAGTTTTACTATTTTCTATTAATCCTGACGGGGTACATTATATACTCGCTTATCAGGAGGATAAATGTTGTAGATGCTGTATGGCTGGAGTTGGTACAACAGATACGCCCCTACTCCATTATCTACTGTACATGGATTCTGAATCCACGATTCACAAAGACACAGAAAAAATGGATTCTAACAGCTATGATGGTAACTTTAGGTGCATGGATATATTATCATCCAGAGACGACAAAACCAGGATTTGGAGCTGAGTTCCCCGTACTTGGACAGTTAGCCATCTGTACGGGTATGGCATTTTATCTTTTTTCAGAGGAGAAGAAACAGAATACCTATATTGCCCTTGCGCTAGTATTGACGGGTATGTTAGCCCCCAAATTCAAGTTCTTGGGCGAAGTGGTTTGCTTTGTTGCATTCATTTTCTATTTGAAAGAGCAATTGGACTTCAAGTCACCAAAAACCGTAGTCTATGGCACCATTTTAATGTCTGCCGTACTATTTGTCACATGGGAAAAATTTGACAAATACTATATCTCGGGGTTTCAACAGAACATCTATGCCCGCCCTGAGACCTATAAGGCTTCCCTTAAAATATTAGTAGATTATATCCCATTGGGGCCTGGTATGGGTACCTTTGCCACCAATGCAGCATGGAAACATTATTCACCTTTATATTACAAATACGAATTAAATAAAGTTTGGGGATTAGACCCCGGTGGTGGTTTTATCTGTGATGCTTTCTACCCCACGTTGGCACAATATGGTATTGTGGGCGTTATACTCTTTGGCATCTTCTGGAAACGACGATTGGTAGCACTGAATGAGATTCAGGACATGCGGTGGTATCGCATCGCCTTCATCACTTTCTTCTGCTTAGCCATCGAGCAGACAGCAGACTCGTCATGGCTGTCGGGTAAAGGTATGGGCTACTGTATGCTCATCGGACTCTGCCTCAATGCAAACCTGAATAAACAACGCGATGAGGAGGAAGAACAGTTCTATAAAGAGGAAGAGGAAAGAATGGAGCGTAGGAGGATTGAAGGAAGAGAGGAACTGCGGGGATTGAAAAACGTCAATGAGAATGTAAACGACTACGAATTACACTAACTAATATGATATACATTATTAAGGATACAATTAGAAGACTGATTGATAGATATAGGCTCATTGGTTATAAGAATGTTCATAGGACTTGCCATTTAGGACGAGGTGTTAAAGTATTGTCAAAAGACAATCTCATCATGGGTGAACAATCCAACATCAATGCGGGGGCCTATATCATGAATACACGAGCCAAAGTATATTGGGGGAAGTATACCGGAGCAGCTATCAATCTTGTTGTTATCACAGGTAATCACATGTCTGTACCAGGTATGAATAAACGGGAGGTTACTGACGCCGTAAAAGACCGACTGGATAAGAATCATGAGTATGACCAGGATGTGATTGTTGAAGAAGATGTTTGGATTGGTGCGAATGTAATAATATTGGCCGGTTCTCATATAGGTCGTGGAGCTATCGTAGGTGCGGGTAGTGTTGTTCGGGGAAAAGTGCCTCCATATTCTGTTGTTTCCGGTAACCCAGCTCAGGTTGTTACATATAGGTTTGCCTATGATGATATTATATACCATGAGCAGAAATTATATACGGAGGAGGAACGTCTTCCTAAAGATATCATTAGGAAAGAATACGAAAGTTTTTATGGAATAAGAGTTAATAGGAATACACAAAAGACAGAAGATGTATATCAGTTAGACACCTATCGTGAAGTGTTTAAACGTGTTTTCAATGTAACCATAGATAAGACTGATTCATTGGCAGCATACCGGTTTGAAGGATGGGATTCTATTTCCCATCTAAGATTAATCATGGAATTGGAGAACACCTTCGGGGTGCGTATTTCTTCGGAAGATTCAAGAGCTCTGAAATCTTTTGATACGGGATTACAAATTCTTGAAAAGCTCGGGATAAAGTTTCAAGAAACCGTAGTAAGTGCTGCTTATCTTTTTCCCGGTCAGGGGGCTCAATATATTGGAATGGGTAAGAACCTGTATGAATCTAGTCAGACTGCTCATGATTATTTTGAAAAGGCAAATGAGATATTGGGGTTTCGTATTACTGATAAGATGTTTGAAGGAACTGAAGAAGAATTACGACGAACAGAGATTACTCAACCTGCCATTTTCTTATGTTCTGTCATTCCTGCATTAATCAACAAAGTGAAACCGAAGATGGTAGCGGGCCATTCATTAGGGGAGTTCTCTGCCTTGGTACTATGTGGGGCTTTGTCCTTTGAGGATGCCTTGAAGTTGGTTTCTCTCAGAGCTAAGGCCATGCAAAAGGCATGTGACAAATATCCAGGCAAGATGGCTGCTGTCATACAAAAAGAAACAATTATCAGTAACGATAAGATAGCGGAGATCTGTTCCTCTGTTGACGGAATTGTTGTTCCTGCAAATTATAATTGTCCTGGCCAGTTGATTATTTCAGGTGAAAACAGGGCTGTGGATGCCGTTTGCCAAAAAATGTCAGAATATGAGCATGTGAAAACAATTTTTCTGAAAGTTGGTGGAGCATTCCATTCTCCTTTGATGAAATCTGCTCAAGATGAATTGGAAAAGGCTATTCGTGGAATACATTTCAACAAACCATTGTGTCCTATCTATCAAAATGTGGATGCTTTGCCTCATAGTAATGAAGAAGAGATCAAAACTAACCTGATTGCACAATTGTCCAATTCTGTGATGTGGAGCCAAACTATTGATAATATGATTAAGAATGGAGCTACTCTTTTTAAAACCGTAGGGCCTGGTGATGTGTTAGTTGGAATGCTTAGAAGAATAGATAATACTGTTCATGTTGAGCAACTTGCATCTTGATTATGTAAAGGTGATTTAATTTACTGCTATATGGCCAGAGGTTATATTAATAATGAGAAAAAACAAACGAGTACTTGTTGTTGGTAGCGCCGAGCAGAGCGGTGGTGGCGTTGCTTCGGTCATCAGACTGATGAAGAAGATGCCAGTATGGAAGGAGTATCAGTGCTATTGGTTAGGGACGCAGATTCAGCGCAACTACGCCTGGAAGTTGTGGTATGCACTGAAGGCCAATTTCATAGCATTGTTTATCATCTGGAGGTATGACATTGTACACTTCCATACTGTTCCTGACCGTATGTCGCTCATTATCCAGATGCCCATCTTCCTGTTGGCTCATCTGGGGAGGAAGAAAACCATCATGCATATTCACATGGGCAACCAACTGAGGAACCATACAGAGAATCGGTTGTTCAAGTGGTGTTTGAGACACACTGACCTTGTTGTCCTATTAGCGCAAAAATGGCTGGCATTGTTTCAGGAATTGTATACGGATATCAAAACTCCCACAACAGTATTGTATAATGCATGTGAGGATATCCCGGAGGTGCCTTTCGAAGAGAAAGAGAAAATCATCATTATGGCGGCATTATTCAACGACAACAAAGCACCGGATCTTCTGCTTAAGGCGTGGGATAAGATACAGGGCAAATACCCAGACTGGAAAGTGTTTATGTTAGGAAATGGGGAAGTGGAACGTTATAGAAAAATGGCTGCTGACATGGGGCTCTCAAACAGTGTAACTTTCACGGGGTATGTAGTTGGTAAAGAGCGAGATGACTACTTCCGTAAAGCCAGCATTTATTGTATGTGTTCATATGAGGAGGGCTTCCCTATGGTAGTGCTTGAGGCGTGGGCTTATGGTATTTCTGTAGTGACAACCCCTGTAGGGGGGCTACCTGATGTGCTAGAAGACGGTAAAAATGCATTGGTTTTCAACTTCGGTGACTGGATAGGACTTGCCAATTGTATTGAGAACCTCATAGATCATGTGGAAGATCGAAAACTCATGGCAAAATATTCTCGCCAGTTATTATATGAAAACTTTTCTTTAGAAATAACAGATGAACAATTAAAAAATATTTATCACAATTTACTCTACACAAATGATAAATGTGCTTGTTAACGCATACGCATGCAACCCAAACTGGGGAAGTGAGCAGGGAATTGGCTGGCATTGGTCAATAGAGTTGGCGAAGTATTGCAGGGTAATCGTCATCACGGAAGGAGAATTCAAAGACAATATTGAAAAAGCCCTGGCAGTACTACCCCAAAAAGACAATGTGACTTTTGTCTATAACAATGTCTCAGAGAAAGTGCGCAAGATGTGCTGGAACCAAGGGGACTGGCGATTCTACTATTACTATCGTCAATGGCAGGTAAAAACCTTGGAGATAGCCAAAGCCATTTGTGACAAGGAAAAGATAGACGTGATTCATCAACTGAACATGCAAGGTTTTCGCGAGCCTGGGCTACTATGGAGAATAAAAGGACCCAAATTTGTCTGGGGGCCTGTTGGCGGCATGGGTATTATGCCCCTTCAGTATCTAAAAGGGGAATCTCTAAAGAAAAGAGTGTTTTTTGGATTGAAGAATATAATTAACAAACTGCAATACCACTATCAGCCTAATGTCCGAAAGGCTATAAAAAAGGCTGACGTGCTATTGGCATCTACACCAGATGAACAACGGGTATTTAAGGATATATATCATAGAGATTCTTTCTTCGTCAACGACACTGGATGCGATGTCACCAATTATGAGCATATATGGGACCAAGGGAAAGAATCACTGGATATGATTTGGGTCGCCAAGTTTGACTTTAGGAAACAATTAGGACTGGCAATCAGAGTGATGGCATTGCTCAAAGACCTGCAAATAAATCTGAATATTGTAGGAAGCGGAGCTAATATCACTGACTACCGACATCTTGCGGATGAACTGGGAGTTAGTGACAAATGTCATTTTCATGGGGTCGTGCCACATAATGAAGTGATGAAGATGATGCAATCTTCAGATGTATTCTTCTTCACAAGCATCATGGAAGCTACTTCTACTGTAATTTTAGAAGCAATAGGGACAAAACTCCCAATTGTATGCTTTGACACCTGTGGCTTTGGCCCAATTGTAAATGACAGTATAGGAAGAAAGATAAAAATATCAAATCCCGAACAGAGCGTGAAAGATTTTGCTGAAACAATCCGAGAATTGTATGATCAAAGAGATGCGCTTCGGATAATGTCTGAAAACTGTTCTAAGGTTCAACGGGAATTATCATGGGAGTATAAAGCACAGTTTGTTGTGAATCTATATAATAAAATATTGAATAATTAATGAGTAAAATGAAAAGAATTCTTGTAACAGGAGGAGCCGGTTTTATCGGATCGCATTTGTGCGAGAGATTGGTCAATGAAGGGCATGACGTGATATGCTTGGATAACTTCTATACCGGTAGTAAAAAAAATGTATGGCATTTGATAGGGAAGCCAAATTTTGAATTAGTGCGGCATGACGTGTGCCAGCCATATTGGGCAGAAATAGATGAAATCTACAATTTGGCATGTCCTGCTTCACCTATACACTACCAATATGACCCGATACAGACGACGAAGACGTCAGTATTTGGCGCATATTATATGTTAGGTTTAGCCCGTCGGACAAAATGCAAAATCCTTCAGGCGTCAACAAGTGAAGTATATGGTGATCCTGCTATCCATCCTCAGCCAGAAAGTTATTGGGGAAATGTTAACCCGCACGGAATACGTTCTTGTTATGATGAAGGCAAACGATGTGCCGAGACCATGTTCTTTGACTACCATCGGATTCATGGTGTGCGCATAAAGGTTATTCGTATTTTTAACACATATGGTCCTAGAATGGCACAAAATGACGGACGTGTTGTCTCTAACTTTATCATGCAAGCCTTGCGTGGAGAAGATATTACCATCTTTGGAGATGGAAGTCAGACACGTTCGTTCCAGTATGTCAGTGACTTGATAGAGGGAATGACAACGATGATGAACAGCGGAGATGATTTTACTGCAACTGTTAATTTAGGTAACCCTGGAGAGTTTACGATGCTGGAATTAGCAGAAAAAGTTATCTCAATGACAAAGTCAAAGAGTAAAATCATATTTAAGCCTTTACCTCAGGACGATCCAAAGAAAAGGAAACCCATCATCACATTAGCAAAAGAAAAACTGGACTGGGAACCTGTTGTGAGTCTCGACGAAGGACTGGAGAAAACAATCGAATATTTCAAACAATTTGCATAAAAGCATAGTGACAGCTGCACCTAACAGGTTGCAGCTGTTGCTGTTTTTTACCTTTTTACTTTTTTACCTTTTTACCCTTTTACCTTTTTACCCTTTTACCTTTTTACTTTTTTACCTTCTTACCTTTAACCTACCTGTTCTTATGCTGGACGAACCACTTGTGGACGAAGTAGTTGTAGAGAAGGAGGACAGCGACAGCAAGGCCGAGGGAGGTGACGAGGAGACTATCGCTGTCGGCAGGGAAAAGGGTGTAGCCGAGACCAAGGCCGAGGGCGAGACCACTCTCCCACCCTAAGAAGCAGGTGCTCTGGGAGGTGCCACGCTGACAGTGGCGGCTGAGCTTGATGAAGAACAGCAGGAAGCGGGAACAGATGATGCCGACGGACAGGCCGAGGAGGACGGGACCGACATACCACACGACGGGCAGCGGACGGGTGTAGGCCATCAGCTGGACGGCGAGCAGCAGGATGAGACCTGTGACAATCTCGCTCTTCAGCTCGGCCTCTCGGAAGACGAAACGCTGGGCAAGCAGGGCGAGGAGAAACCCCACCATGACAAGACCATAGAAGCGGAAGGAGAGGGTCAGGGCGAGCAGCATGCCTACCGACACGCCTATCAGCAGCAGGTTGAGGAAGAGGGGCATGCTGCCCGTGAGGAAGAAACGGTCGAGACTGACAACACGCAGCGTGTCGCTGGGTGTGCGGAAGGGGAATTCGACGATGAGGATGAGGACGACGGCGACGACAGTACAGCCGATGCTACCCAAGAGGACGGCATCGAAACCGAGATTGCGAGACAGCACAAGACCGGCAAAAGGCCCTAAGGACAGGGCGAAGCGCGAGAACCACGCAGCAGAGTGGTTGGCCTCGGTGCGCTTGTCGGACTCGCAGACATCGATGATGAGGGTGCTGGAGAGCACCATCTGCGCCAGTCCGAAGGTGGCGCCCAACAGCAGGCGCTGCACGAGGATGACCCAGAACTCGACGAACTGACTGTGAAGACTCTCAACATAATAGAGGACGGCGATGCTGGCTGTCATGCCAATGACGGCCCAGATGCACACATGATTGCGGCGATAGCGCTGGACGAGCCAGGAACAGAAGGCACCGAAGAGAAAGAGTCCGGCGGCAAAGACACCCATGGAGAGTCCCACCTCGAGTGGTGAGAAGTTCTCCTCCTGAGCCAGCCAGACAGGCAGCGTGGGAATGAGCATATACACCGCCACCGACAGGAGCATATTGCTGATGGCCAGCAGCCAGAAGTCGCGGTGCCAGAGACGGACGTGAACGGGGGTGTTTTGCGTATTCATCAATCGTTGTCGTTGTTTTCCGGGGGCAAAGGT
>JAEEGG010003089.1_pt1 | contig 41898 bp, 40 predicted proteins | sample 9134161 | NCBI WGS metagenome assembly JAEEGG01 (sample SAMN16246543, study PRJNA631951) | gut metagenome | biome: gut microbiome; feature: rumen; material: CR-attached | host: Bos | place: Iran: Karaj | collected 2018-10 | reverse complement strand
CTCCCGCTCCGCGAACAGATTCCGGTCAAGCTCGAAGAACAGCTCGTCGTGGAATACTACTCCAGGTAAGCAATTCTTTAAAGTTTGTAGAAAGCGGAGCATCTTTGCTCCGCTTTTTCTATTTCCATTTTCAGCCAACGGAAAACCCACCTGCATTTGATTTTGCAGGTGGGTCGATTTTAAAGCCGTAAAACAAGCCAGACGGGCGCTAGCGGTCTTCCCAGATGGTATTGGGCAGTTTGCCGATATCGCGGAAGTCAAGGCGGCCCGCAGAGGGGGCGTTTACGCCGACAACGCGGGCAAGCGGCTTGCCCGCACGCTCGATGACAATTTCTTCGTCACGGAGCGCCACCTGGTTCAGCAGGGAACCGAAGTTCTGCCGGGCTTCCATCGCCGTCACGACTTTGGCCATAGTTATTCCTTGGCCCCTTCAGCCTTGCCCTGCAGAGCCTTGTCCTGGATGACGAGGTCCACGCGGCGGTTCTTCTGGCGACCTTCCTTGGTGCTGTTGTCGGCAATCGGCATGGTCATGCCGAGGCCCTTCGCCGTAAGGCGGCCAGCATCGATACCTTGTTCCACGAGGAAGTTCATTACGTTGTCTGCACGCTGCTGGGAGAGCTTCATGTTGAACTCTTCGGAGCCGGTGTTGTCGGTGTTGCCTTCAATGGACACGTTGAACTGCTGGTACACAGAAAGGATACCCGCAACCTTGGCAAGGCTTGTCTTGAGGTCGGCCTTGAGGGTCGCCTGGTTCACATCGAACAAGATGTCGCTCATGGAGAGGATGATACCACGAGCGTCCTTGGACACCTGGATCAACTTGGACTGGAGCTCGTTCAGCTTGTTCATCGCATCCTTCTGGCGCTGTTCGGCCTTGGCGCGTTCTTCAGCAAGAGCCTTCTGCAGGTCAGCTTCGCGTTCACCGGCAGCCTTGAGCGCAGCCTCGTTGGCGGCGGCTTCAGCAGCGAACTTTTCCTGGTTCTGCTGCATTTCAGCCTGGAGCTTGGCTTCGTGGTCCTTGAGGTCGCTCACCTTGCCCGTGTGAATCTGGTGCTGGATGGATTCAATATCGCGGGCTGTAGCGGCGCGCTTGGCCCAGTTTTCGTCCATGTGGTTACGGATGGTCTGGGTTTCGCCCTGGACCTTGACAATGTTCACGTAGAGGGAGCAGGCGGCCGAGAGCTGGAGCGTCTTCTCGGAAGTCGCATCGTCCTCTTCGGCGGACTTGAGCGCCTTGGAAACGCCCATCGCCTCGGCAAGGGAAATCTTTGCGGAAGTAGCGTTCGCCGGAAGCGAAGCCTTGACGGAATTCAAGGCAGCATCGCAGACGCTAGAAAGGGAAGTACCCGTATCTTCGGCGGCAACGGCAAGACCGGCAGAAACAAGAATTGCGGCAAAATACTTGAAGTTTTTCATTACTGCTTGCCTCCCTTGACTTCGCTATCTAGGATGCCCTGGTACTTGGCCTTACGTTCGTTATCTTCGCGGAGTTCCTTTTCAAGGGCCTCGTTCTTCTTCTTCATGTCTTCGCGTTCTGCAGTATAGATTGCGAGCTTGTATTCGAGAGTACTCATGTCGGCCATCACGATGGCTTCTTCCTCGTCGCCATTTGCGGCGAGAGCCTGTGCGGAATCAAGGTCAGCCTTGGCCTTTGCAGCAGCGGCGGCATCGACATTCGATTCAGCGGCAACAGTCTGGGTCATTTCGGCTTGGCCCAAGGAACGGTCAACAGCTTGCTGATTGGAGGCGCAACCGAACATAAGCAAGGCGGCACACCCCATAGCGAGAGTACGAATATTCATAAGAGTCTCCTATTGGTGATTTTCGTCACTTAAAATAGTTATTATTGAATGGGATAGCCCACCAATTCAAAGCAAAATTTTTTTTTAAAAGAGCCATGCCCCAGGAAAACCGCTCATACTCCGTAAAACAGTACATGACCGCCCTCAAGCAGAAGGTGGAGGACACTCCAGCTGTATGGGTTCATGGAGTCATTACGCAGATTTCCGAGAAGCCCAAAATCGTCTACATGAGCATCGCAGACTTCGAGGAAGGGAGCGTCATCCCGCAGGCAACGGTTTCCCTCACCTGCTTCGGGGCAAAATTCGCGGCAATCAAGGCGAAGGTTGCAAGTTTCGACAACCCCTTCGAAATCAAGCCCCAGCTCAAAGTGCAACTGCTCATCAAGGCGGAACTCTACGTCCCCTACGGCAAGCTGCAAGCGCAGATTCTCGACATCGACCCGGTGTACACGTTGGGCGAACTCGCACTGACCAAGAGTGCCATCCTGAAGAAGCTCGCCATGGACGGTCTTCTCGACAAGAACAAGTCCATCGAACTTGCAAAAATGCCGCTGCGCGTAGGCCTCATCACCGGCGAAGGGACTGCAGCGTACCAGGACTTTTCCACCAAGCTTGCCGAATCGCCGTTCGCCTTCCACATTGAGACCGCCTTCGCAAAAATGCAGGGCAACGAGACGGAGTCCAGTGTCATCGAGGCACTGGAGACTCTCCGTGCCAACAGCGAACTCGACGTCGTCTGCATCGTGCGCGGCGGCGGATCCAAGACGGACCTCACCTTTTTCGACAGCGAGGCCCTGTGCCGCGCCGTAGCGAATTACCCCGTTCCCGTGTTCACGGGAATCGGGCACGAAATCGACCGGAGCCTCCTCGACGAAGTGGCCTACCAGGCCTGCATCACCCCCACCGACTGCGCAAAGCGCCTCATCGAAAGGGCTAGTGAAAGCTGGGATGCCATGGTGCGCGCCGCACGGGACATCGCGGAAGGCGCAAGGGCCTGCCTGGGCGCATACTCGACCGGACTCACCTCCGCGGGGCACCGGTTGCAACAAATCCTGAGCAAGCGCTTCCTGCAAGAAAAGACCAACCTCGCCCAGATAGGCGTATCCCTCAAGAAAGACATGCACTTCCTGTTCCAGTCCGAAACAGCCCGCCTCCAGCGCAATGCGGACGGTCTCAGGCAAGGAACGCGAAAAATTATCGAGTTCGAGAAGGCTCGGTTCGAGCTGAGCGAACAGAAGGTCAAGTCGGCAGACCCTAAACAGGTGCTCGCGAAGGGATACACGCTAACCCTCGACGCAAACGGGAAATTTATTCGAAACGCAAGCGAACTCAAGCCGGGCGACCGCATCACCACACGCTTCCGCGGCGGCGACGTCACCTCGCAGGTTCTCTAACTACTTTGCCTGGGGCTTGATCATCAGCACCTTTTCCATGCGGGTGCCGTCCATCTTGAGCACGCGGAACTTGTACCCGTCAATCTCGACTTCGGCGCCCGGCGAGGGAATAATGCCAAGTGTCGCCTGGATAAGGCCCGACAAGGTTTCCACGTGGGAATTTTCCGGAGCTTCCAGTTCCACGCCCAGTTCGTCTTCCATGTCGGAGAGCGTCATGAGCGGATCCAAGATGTAGCGTCCGTCCTTAAGCTTTTGCACGTCGCCCTCGTCCTCGTCGTCCTCGTCGCGAATTTCGCCGACGATTTCCTCGAGGATATCCTCGAGGGTGACGAGTCCGGCGGTTCCGCCGTACTCGTCGACGACGATGGCGAGCTGGTTGCCGTTCTTGCGCAGCTCGGTCAGCAAATCATCTATCTTCTTGTGGTAGGGCACGAACACAGGAGGCATCACAATCTTCATCAAGTCGAACGGTTCGTCACGATGTTCGGTGTACCATTCCAAAAAGTCGCGGTTCGAGAGCACGCCCACAATATTGTCAACCGTATCCTTGTACACCGGCAGACGGGAATGGCGCTCGTTGTTCAGCACCTGCACGAGTTCCTCGAGTTTAGTATCCACGTCGATAGCGCACATGTCCACGCGGGGGGTCATGATTTCACGCACCGGAGTCTCGACAAAGTCGAAGATGTTCAGAATCATCTGGCGTTCTTCTTTCTCGAGGCCTTCACCTTCGCCAGCCGTCAGGTCGGACAAGTCGGCCTGGACTGCGTCGCGGCGCTCTTCCGGCAAAAAGCTCAGCTTGGCATCGTAGCCGAACAGCTGGAGCATCTTCACGAACAGCCAGTGGCAGAACATCGCCGCCGGGGCAAACGGGATGCGGATAATCCGGTATAGCGGGACAAGCACGATGGCGATCGTATCGGGCTTGAGGCTACCGAGCAGATTTGCGCAGAACACCGTGAGCATGTAGATGCCGGCACAGGCGACAATCAGGTAGGCCGCACTGCCCAATTCCCAGTAGTCCTTAATCCAGGCATACGGCAGGGACTGGAACAGGTAGTAGCCCAGCAGGCCGCTCCCGATGTTGCAGAATATCCGCCCGATGGAAATGGTCTCATTGAAACCGCCCTTCTCGACAAGGCCGGCGATGACCTCTTCGCGGTCGTCCCTGTCCTTGGCATCGCGCTTCGCGTAGATACCACTGAACACGGTCTTGATCAGCGAGAACGAGAACGACACAAATAGGAAAACAATCAAAAAGGCGAAAACCCAACTGTCGGAGTTTTCCATCAGTCCTTCTCCTTGTAGGGGTCAAGCCCCAGAAATTCACATTCACGCGCACGCATCACCTTGCGGTCGGCCGGCTTGATATGGTCATAACCGGAAAGATGCAGCAGCCCGTGCACAATCACGCGCTTCATCTCGGCATAGAAAGAGTTGCCATATTCCGGAGCTTGGCGTTTCACCTGGTCGCGGGCGATGTAGATTTCACCGAGGAATGTATCGTCGTGCCATTCATACGAAAGCACGTCAGTCACCTTGTCGAGCCCGCGGTAATCGCGGTTCATCTCGCGGACGAACTCGTCGGTGCAGAGGACGATGTTTACGCTCTTTTCGGCATTCTCTTCGTGGAGGAGTTTGCGCGCCATAACCTCAAAACGGTCTTTCCACGGAAAGACGCCGATATTCCCCTCGCACAAAAATTCAATATCGTACTTCGCGTACTTCTTTTTACTGGCAGGGTCGGGCATTAGATGTTATACCACTTCTTAAGAGTCGCAATGATGGCTTCGGCCTGGGTTTTCCCGCTAATGTTGAACTTGCTACGGGCCTTGAACGCCCCCTGAACCTTCTGGTAGCGACGGAGCGAAACCTTCGGCTCGCCGAACTCGCCCGTTTTCGCATCGCGGTCCTGATACAGGAACATCATGCTCTGCCAGGCACCCTTGGTCAGGATTTCCTTATCCAGTTGCTTGACAATCGGCATCCCGGTTTCCGTATCGCAAACTTCAATGGTCAATTCGTCAGCATCCACGCTCATTTTTTTGATCCTCTGCTTTCAATGTGATATAAATAACTAAATGATGCAATTCACGTGCAAAACATAATAATAATACATATATTTAACAAAGTTAACAACAGAAAAAGCGGGGCAACATGTATTTTTCGTCAAAATTCAAGATTTTAGCCATTTTTACGGCGCTGCTTCTTGCAATGCCCGCCATCGCAGCCAAGCCGACAAACGGCAAGGTCCGTTCCGTGCTGGGCGATGTAGCCCGCCAAAAAGCCAACAAGACCAACTGGGTGGCATTACGCGTGGGAGCGACGGTCGAACAGGCCGACAAGATCCGCACCGAAATCGAGTCACAGGCAATCATCAACCTGCCTGACGGCAGCAGCATTTCCATCGAGGAAAACACCCTCGTCGTGTTCGAGGAACTGATTGCCAAGGACGGGAACCAGAAACTGACCGCTGACGTTCAGCATGGCAAGGTCCGCTTCGACGTACAGAAGCAAAAAGGCAAGGAAAGCTCGTTCCAGTTCCGCACCGGGACCGCAACGGCTGCTGTCCGCGGCACTTCGGGCGTCATTGGCCAGACCAGCCGCGGCAAGCCCATCGCAGCACTCCGCGAAGGTAAACTCGAAATCAGCACCGGGAAAAATACGGTGAACATCAATGGCGGCGAGACCGCCGTTCCGGACGGGGAATCCTTTGCCGTGCTCCAGCTAGCCTCCTCCGGCGACCTCGACTTCCTCAACAAGATTGACTCGCTCCTGAGCGACACGACAAAATCGCTTGACGATCTCAAGAAAACCATCCTGGCGCTTGATTCCGTCTATGCGGCCAACCTGAAGCACGCCGCCGACACCCTGGGATGTGCTTTCGAATCCATCCCGGACACGGTGACCACACCGTTCCTCACCATCCAGGGCTCCTGCAAGCCGGGAATCTTTGTCGAAGTCGGCGCCGAGCGCATCGAGACGACCGATGAACCTTTCCAGTTCACCCCGACCTGGGACGCAAGCGCTTTCGGAGCGAAAAAGTTCCCCGTGTCCTGCTTTGTCGGAAAGATTAGCCTGCCCTGCGGCTACATCACCACGACCTACGCCAAGCCGGCCAAGCCCGTCAAGAAAATCGAAAAGCAGGAACCGAAGGCGGAGAAAGTCGAATTCAAGCTCACCACGGCGTCCCCAGCAAAAGTCTGCAAGACCGGAGCTGTCACGATGGAAGGCACCTTCGACACGACAGCCACCAACGCTACCCTGTTCGTGAAACTCGGCAACTATACCTCGCCAAACCTTGTCCCGCTGAGCCAAGGCAGCAAGTTCAGCCACACCATTGCCGTGAGCGACCGCATCGGCAACTGGGAAGAGAAGAAGGCCTATGCCGAATTCCATACCGCCGAAGGCGTGCAGACCGAAAGCATCGATCTGGAAATCGACAAGTCCTGCGCCAAGGTGAACCAGATTACCCCGATCGTCAATTTCCAGCGCTACGACTCCACCCGCTGCGAAGTCAGCATCTCCGTTTCCAACATCAAGGGAGACGTGGTGCTGCTATCCACCTCCGTCGACGGCGCCCTCACCAGGGAAACCAGCCTCGACAAGGACATATTCACGACCTTCAAGCTCAAGGCCGGTTCGCACAAGTACACCTTCAAGGCCGAAGACCGGGCCGGCAACAAGGGTGAACTCGTCAAGACACTCGGTTGCTTCCCGAAGGTCAACACGACCCTTGCCGTGCAAGGAGGCAACTACGAGTTCATCCGCGCTCCGCTGTCTCCGAATGGGTCGAAAACCGGGATTACGAGGAACGTAAAATTCAAGATTTCCAACGTTCCGCAACAGGACCCGACCCAAATCAAGAGAATTACCATCAAGCAGAACGGCAAAAACGTCGTTCAACTACAAAATAAGCAGATTACAGACCTCAATTTCGACATACCCGTGGAATTGGTACGCGACAAAAAGACTATCATTAAGATAGAGGTGGTCATGAAAAATGGCCGCGTCCTGAACGCTTCCAAAACTTACGAGGTCCGCTGATGGGGTTTTCGAACCAGATAACAATCTGGACGCTGGCAATAGCATCAACGCTTTCCGTCGCTCAGACGGATTCCGCCGCAGTTGACTCTGCGGCGTTTGCCGTTGTTGTTCCGCCCAGCGATTCGACGAAAACCTGGAACGTTATGGGCAATGTCACCTACCGGGGCGCCTACCACTACGTCCGCACCCGCACAAACCACGGTGACACGTTTGTCTCCGGACAAGACACGATTAAGCACGGGAAGCGGTACCGCAACTATTTCCAAGTTCCCGGATTCATGACCGAAGGAAGTGCATACGTACGCGCGGAATCGCCGGACGGCCGCGTTTTCGAATTCGACGCCGACGTCACGAGCGACAACTGGAACAAGTTCTACCCGAACCCGGTATCGCTGAGCTACACCGACAACTACAGCCACTTAACGCTAGGGGATTTTCATAAGTCCGAAGGCGATATCTACATGGGCGATCTGCCGCTATTCGGCGTGGACTATACGCTATCTATCCTTAGGGAAGAATCCGGCACGGCCACATGGCAGGTCAACGGGTTCTTCGGCGAAGCGCAGCGCCCCCTGCTTCCCGGCGACCGTCATCCTTATCTCTACCACGTATGGATTGACGATGGCGAAGCCGCAGCCCAGCGTCTCGCTTACGGTGGATCCATCAAGCTGACTCCAAATAAAATAAGCAGCATCGCCGTCGGTGGCATATATGCGAACGACGAAATCGAGGACCCGCTGTTTAGGGACGGGACCAAGGCTTCCGCGATTACCAGCGACCCGATGCAGGAATCCTTCACGCTATTCACCGACATGAGCCTCGCCTCGGTCTCCAAGGACGCATCGATTAACTTCCAGGCAGCCGTCGGTCGAGCAGACACTGCGGACGTACTCCGCGAAAGGGCGGTCAACGCAGTCTTTTCGAGAGCGGGCTTAAACACATCGAGCTACGCAACCCTGCGCAAGCTGATGCGCAACGAAAGCATTGTCAGGACGCTTTCCAAGAACGAGCTTGAAAGCATTTTCGGTGACAATACAACCCTTACCAAACAGCAGATGCAAGACTCCTTGCTCACCTTGGTCAAGAAAGCCAAGGAAATCCAGACGAGCTACGAAAGGACCCGGGACGACGACCGTGCACTCGGAATGAGCTGGAGGAACCAGAATTTTGCATTCGGTCTTTTCGGGAACTGGAGCTACAAGGCAACTACGATTCGCGGACACGCCAAATACGTCGGCGAAAACTTCTACAGCGCAGGCTCCCCAGACCAGTTTGCAGACACTCGCGAATATGGCATCGATATCGACCAGGGATTCTTTGACGTATGGGATTTGAACCTTAGCTACAACGTCCTTGTAGAAAATGCAGCGAAAGGCAGCAAGATGAACCTGCTTGGGTTCGGCGAAGGCACCATGCACGGAATTGCGCCCGACATGGATTCCCAGTGGTTCAAGGAACACGAACTCGACGTGGACCGCACCCGCTACACCCACAACGCAGGCATCGGAAACGCATTCCATATCACGGACGCGTTCAGCCTCCGAGCCGGATACGGATTCGAATACAAGACGCAATACCGTCCGCTCCAACTGCACGCCACGTACACCGAGGATTCGAAGGTCTACACCGACGAATGGTTCGCCCCGCGTAAAGGCAAAGCCACCACAAAATACGACACCGGCGACTCGACCATCGAAATCGACAAGGAACGCTGGAGCGCCTACAGCGCCCTCGACGGTGAAGACAACATCGCATCTAATTTCGAAGAACGTCTTTTCAAGCACACATGGAACGCCGGGGTAACGTTCCGCAAAGGTCCCACCACGGTCAACATGGACGCCAAATTCGCACTGAGGATTGACGATTCCAAGTTCCACAATGACGAACTCGTCAAGGATTTTGACTTCAGCGACGAAACCTGGGGAAAATTGGGATACTACTACGGCGGCACAGACTATTTCGAACACAAATATCCCATCGTCGCAACGACTGCGTTCGAGCCCTTCCAGAACCGCTTCTCCCTCACACCCCGCTTCAAGACATATAACCGCGACGACATGGAAGAAGCCGAACTCACCGTCAGCGACGAACTCGAAATACCCTTCCTGCGCGAATTCCTCGTCCTAGGCTTCAATGGCGAATTCCGCTATATGGCAACGACCTGGGAAGAAGGCAATAAGGACGCGAGCGAGAAGGAAACCGACTTTATCGGCAATACAAGCCTTCGCATAAACCACTCCAAGCACTTTTACAGCGAATGGGTGTTCGGTGCAGGCATTTTCTACCGTCCGGATTATCTGAGCAACGAATACAAGGACATTTACGGCGGATTAAACCTGAGCTATACGTTCTAACCACGGACAAGCCTCGCCTTTTCTAAATTTGCGCCGATGTTTACCTACCGCTTCAGAGAATTGCCTGTCGCCCTGAACAAGAAGGGCGAAGTCCGGGCTGCGCTCGCAAAACAAATCCGCATACATCCGGAAGAAATTTTCAACCTCGAAGTCGAAAGGTTTTCATTGGACAGTCGCCGCAAAGGCGACCCGCACTGGTCTTACAACGTCGTTTTCGACCTCGCCAAACCGGTACGCGCATCAGGGAACGAAGCGCGCGGCCTTATCGAAGCAAAACGGGAACGGCAAGGCATAGAGTCGGAGCCCCTGAAAGACTCCGTGCAGATGCCAAGCCACGTGGACATTGTCGGAGCGGGACCGAGCGGGCTGTGGGCCGCCCTGCACCTGTTGCGCAAAGGGTTTACGGTCGACCTCTACGAGCAGGGGAAAAACGTCGAAGAGAGGTTCCGCGACATCCGGCGGTTCATCGTCGACAGGAAATTCAACGCGCACAGCAACGTGCTCTTTGGCGAAGGCGGCGCGGGAGCCTTCAGTGACGGGAAACTGAACACGCGAAGCCGCAATGCTTTTAGCGAAGCGGTCCTCAAGGACATGGTCGGCTTCGGTGTCGACGAAAGCGTCGTCACCTTCGCAAAGCCGCACATCGGCACCGACAGGCTCGTGCTGATGTTGCGGGAAGTCCGTGCCGAAATTGCAAAACTCGGCGGTCGCATCCATTTCAACACGGCCCTCGAAGATATCGAAATCAAGGACGGGCGCATCTGCGCCATCCAACTGAAGGATGTGAGCGGGCTCGAGGCTCGGGATGTTTCGTTGCCGTTCTGGAAACCTTGCGAGGCGTTAGTGCTCGCCGTCGGGCATTCTGCCCGCAGCGTCTACACGCTGCTGCACGCCCGTGGCGTCGCCCTTGAAAGCAAGGCTTTCGCCATGGGCGTGCGCGTTGAGCACCCGCAAATGCTCATCAACCTGCGGCAACTCGGCAAGGGCGTGGACACGCGCCTCACCGGTGCCGCGGAATACTTTCTCGCCACGCCGACACTGGGCAAGACAAGCAGCGCCTACAGTTTCTGCATGTGCCCCGGCGGCATCCTGGTGCCCTGCGCATCGGAGCCCGGCACCCTCGCGACAAACGGCATGAGCTACAGCCGCCGCAACGGCCCCTTCGCCAACGGCGCCATCGCCGTTCCCATTGCCGCAAGCGAAAAACTGTTCGGCGGACTCGATCTCCAGCGCCAAATAGAAAGCGACGCCTACCGCGTTGGCGGCAACAACTACGCCGCCCCCGCACAGACAATCAAATCGTTCCTCGCACACAAAGAAGATGCGGCACTCCCCAAATCCACCTATCCCTGCGGACTCGTGCAGAGCAATCTCTGGGACTGGATGGACAAAACCATTTGCAAGAGCCTCGCCGAAGGCTTCCAGAATTTTGACCGGAAAATTCCCGGATTCATTGACGAAGGGCTGATTGTTGCGCCGGAAACGCGCACCAGTTCGCCAATCCGCATCACGCGCAACAACGACACGCTCGAAAGCGTGAACACACGCGGGCTTTACGTACTCGGCGAAGGCGCCGGATATGCCGGCGGAATCGTCACAAGCGCAGCCGACGGCGCCCGCCTCGCCCACCACGCAAAAAAGGCGTAGACCTACCGCCACTTACTCCGAAGCCATTCTTGCAATTCAAGAACTACCGGATAAAAGTCATTGTCTATTCTGTGCGTTGGAATAATACGAACCGTTTTACTTCTCTTAATCCTAGATTTACTTGGCATAAGCCACGAAACGCTCTTCAAATCTTTCATGAACACTTTTGACTTTTCTTTCCCATCTTCTTCCCTAAAAGCAGTCCATTGCACTCGGATTCTTCCAGATGTTGAATCCAATGACTTTTGCAATCTTAAAAAAGTTTGAACATCCGTATCATGGAGTGTGTCGGCAAAAACTTCAGCTTCATTCCTCCACACTTTCGTATACATCACAGTTGAATCTTGGCATAAAGACGCTTGATATAGCACCGAGTCCGTTTTTTGGACAACCTCGACTATTTTTACAAAATCACTCCGAGGCGGCGTGTATGGCACGCCACCCACCGTTGTATAATACGCCGAAGCCATTATCAAAAGCCAGGAAAGCATTTATTTACCCAACCCCATCAACTCTTCATACTTGGAAAACAAATCTAGCACCACCTTGTATGACTGTCCGTACACCTCTTTTTCCACGTCTGTTTTTTTGTAAAGCGAAATTTCCTTACATTCCGATTCAGACATAATAAAAAATGCGCGAGAATCGTACAATTCTCCTGGACGACGGTGTTTCCATGACATCAGCGGGAAACTACCTTCTAGATTCAACAATTCGCGATATAGCGATTTATAAGCATCCGTTCCGCCGAGAACAACACTATCAAGCAGTACCTCAGTTTCGACAAAAGAAGTATCTCTGACATCATCTTTAAGGTGTGTCCGCTCCATATATATTCTTAGAGAATCCCCGACAGGCGTAATAATTCGAACGAGTTCAAAACCTTCTACAGGGCCTTCCCCATACAAATGCCAGTTAGAAGAATCCCGCTCCATCCCAACCATAACAATAGAATTGGGGATGCAATAACTTGATTCCATTTCCAATTCAACAGCCAAATATTCCTGACCTGAGTATATCTGCGATATTTTCTCATTATGACAGCCAAACAAAAAAAAGACCATCAGGGTCAACAACTGAATCCGCATTCCTTTTATCAAACACTTCATGAGCACCGGTCTACGCGGGAATCTGTAACATCTTGTCATAAATATATACAAAATCGTTTGAAAGCATACATTTGTATGCATTAAGAGCTACAGTTTGGCAATCTCTTTCATGGAAAGGCCGGATATTGCAGCAATCTTTTCAACAGGATCACCGTAATCACGCATAGCCTTCGCCATTTCGCGTTCACGCTCGCTGATTTCCTTGGAAATGCGCTCAGACACACGTTCCTCGACCTTCGCGTCAATTTCTTTCGCGAATCCCTCAAAGACACCGTCGACCAAGGCATTATGGCCCCATTCCTTGTGGTACATTTTCTGGTATGCCTCGAATTCTTCCTTACTGAAATTAGATACTTTTGAGCTTTCCGTCAAGCATTCGAACAATTCCGTTTAGAACGTCATTTAAAAACGTTTCTAGGAAAACTATTTGATGTCAATTAAGTCAAAATACATCAAACGGGTGTGCAATGGTTTACTTGCCAGTAATTTTATGTTAACGCCTAGAGCTCTTGCCTCATTGATTTCTGAGCTATACAGAAACTTGAATTGATTCTTCTGATAGTAATGGATGACACCGGGCTCATTAATTGCATCGACAATGATAAAACGGCATCCAGTCTTGTTTTCATCGCTACGGAACCAAGCTTTTATAAAATCCATTACCGCAGAGCCAATGCCCTGCTTTGCAAAATCAGCATTCGTTCCCAATCGTCCAACTAAAACACCTGGATAACGTCGAAGATTCTTTTCGCCATTTTCCGTGACGTATTCTATTTTGGCTTTGTCTTCCGGAGCGAGCTGCTTTATTCGAATGGTAAGAGTTCAGGCGTGAGCCTCGCGAACGAGCCGCGATTTAAAAAATAGGCAAGATTCATGCCTAGAAACCTTGCTCACGAAGGAAATTCCTGACCAACAAAATTTTTTCGCCATAATCCTGTTTTTGGTCGTTTTTCTCAGCAAAATCGGCCTCCTTGAGAAAACGCTCAGCGTCTTCCCCCTGAAGGGTCGGTATAGATCTTATTGCTACGGCCATAGAATTGTTCCTCTATTTACAAAATACGTTTTTGAGTTGCTGTTGTCAATCAATATTTCAAACACGGACAATATAAACCGGCAAAAAGCGCAAGTCAAGACAAATTAATTTTGCCAAAATAGGTGGACAAAAATTCCGTTTTGAACGTCTAAAAAAGCAAGGAATGAGAAAAAATGAAATCACAAACTTAAAAATGCATCCATACACCTTGAATGCCAAGCAATATTGCTTTTTTGCAATAAGTCAAAATCAAGGACTAATTTTCTAGGAGGTTCCTCATCCAATGTCAAGACGAGTTTCAAGTGGGTTTCATCGCCCTTAAATCGTCTATTGATAAATATTCCCACGCCCAATACCGTGTTGCGAATTTCAACATTAGACGAATCCAAAATTTCTTCCACAGAATTCCGATATAAATAGGCATCTACATTCTGCGGCCACTTTTTTCCATAATTAACGCTATCCATATAAATCGAAAGAGTCTCATAATAGTGTTCTGTGATGCCTTCGGAATTTAAATCATAAAAGCCCCCTGTGAAATATGTCTTTTTCACAAAATGCTTATCGTACTTGGACACCTTCGCATCCTTTTCAACGACCTTATAAGATCCCTTTGCGTTTTTACAAACACCACATTGCCATACAAGCATGCAAATAAAGACAAGAAGAAGGTATTTCATTCGCATCGTTTACGCTCCATGTAATTTTAAATATACGCTTTTTTCAAAATAAACATGATCCCCATCATGCGATAATGCACGCCCTATTTGAACATCTCCCCGCAATTTCTATATTTGTCCGACAAATCTCTCCCAGCCGGAACAGATGATTACAAGACTTATCGACCGTAACTTTGCCAACATGAGGTTGGACCGTTTCCTTCGCAAGGCCTTCCCGGAGGAATCCCTTTCTGTATTTTTCGCCGTCATCCGTAAAAAGAAAGTCCGTGTCAACGGAGTTATCGGCAAGGCAAACCAGATGCTCTCCGAAGGAGACGTCGTCTGCATTTATGAGAATTTCAAATCGGTGGATAGTTCAGACGAGGGAGAAGGCTCGAGGCTCGAGGCTCGAGGTTCCAAGCTCGAGGCTCAAGATTCGGGTGACAAGTGGGGTGCGTCGAAAACGGGGTTTGCAAAAAGCAAGTCTACCTGGGGCAAGGACGCCTCTTCCGCCGAAAAGCAGGCACGATGGGGCGCACGCGAACTCGATATCGTCATCCAGACCGAAGACTATGTCATCGTGAACAAGCCCTCGGGACTCGCGAGCCAACCCGGCAGCGGCACCCGCCCGGGCGAAAGCCTCGTGGAATACCTCTGGGAATGGGGTAAAAGCGAAGGCCTCGACTTCAAGCCCACCATCGCACACCGCCTGGACCAGGAAACGTCCGGCATGCTCATTGCAGCACTCCACGGGGACACGCTCCGCGACTTCACTCGCATGATTCGCGAACACGAAGTGGAAAAATTCTACTTCGCGCTCGTCAAAGGCAACCTGAAAAAAGAAAAAGGCACCATCGACGAGAGCCTCACCCGCACCGACGCGGCCAAGGGATCCAAGATGAAGGTCGGCGAGACCAGCAAGGACGCGCAGAAGGCCATCACGCACTACCGCGTCAAGCAGCACTACGAAGGCTACGACCTCGTCAAAATCAAGCTCGAGACCGGGCGCATGCACCAGATCCGCGCCCACTTCGCAAGCATCGGCCACCCTCTCCTGGGCGACACCCGCTACGGCGATTTCGCGCTCAACCGCGAGGCAAAGAAAACGCTCGGGCTGCACAGGCTCTTCTTGCACAGTTGCAGGCTTGAATTCGTGTGGCAGGGCGAGCGCAAGGTCTTTGATTGCCCGCTCCCGAAGGAATTGCAAAACGTCATCAAGCAACTGAAGCCCATCAAGATGGATCGGTAAAAAGATGGCTTTGAAAAAATCCATTGTCCTGGTTGCAGCAGCACTAGCCCTTTTCGCTTGCAGCGACGAATCGTCCGACATCCAGAAACCAGAACTTGCTGCAATAAGTTCATCGTCTGTCGAAGGCGTCCCCTATTCCTCAAACAGCAGCGTCCATATTTTTTCGCCCTATGATGAATGGCCGGGAATGTTTCGCATCCCGGTAACGAACATCAAAATCAATCTTGCCGAAAAGATGGACGTCTCACTAACCTACGAATTCTTTATCGGAGTTCACGAGGTCACCTGCGAAGAATACGGAGACCAGAGCTGCGCCGGAGACAGCCTCCCCGTCGCCAATGTCACCTTCTTTGACGCCGTCCTGTTCGCAAACGCCAAAAGCAAGGCAGAATCAATGGACACGGTCTACACCTACACCAAGGCCACCTTCGATTCCCAAAATCACTGCACCTACCTCGAAAATTTCGCAACGAACTACGACAAACTGGGCTACCGCCTGCCAACAGAAGCCGAATGGATCAAGGTAGCCTCCTGGAACTGGAATATCGAAAATAGTTGGAACAGCGGGAACTCAGGAAACGTTCCCCATCGCGTATGCTCTTCCAATGCAAGCTACACAACACTTTGTGATTTCGCAGGGAACGTAATGGAATGGGTGAACGACTGGCTCGGCCCTACAACAGATTCCTCTTACCGCAACTTTATCGGAGCCGCCCAACCAAACGGCATCGGCGAGAGGATTGTCAAGGGAGGCAGCTTCGCAAACGACATCCAGTCCATCAACATGTATTCGCGCGGAGATGTCTACACGGTCACTTCATCGACTCGGGCAGACTATGTGGGATTCCGCCTCGCACTCGGAATAATCCCGAACCCCCAGGCCATCAGCAATTCGGCCCAGCAGGGCGGGCAAAACATAACCAACCTCGCCAATTCTGACATCATCCGCGGCATCACCGGCACTTACGCAGCCAAGCTCGCCTTCCGCAACGACATCTCGGGCAACCTCGTTTTCATCAACTATTCCGACATTACCTTGTCCATGGTCGAAATCCAGGACACCATGAGCGTGTACCACCCGGACATTTCTCCCGACGGGAAATGGGTCGCCTTCTGCACGGGCATGGAGGGCGTCAGCGGAGCCTCTTCCTTATACGTGCGCAGGCTCGACGCCACCGGCAGCGGTCTCGTCAAACTCAATGTCGAAAGTGCGGCCATCCCCCGCTGGAGCGTTACCGCAAGCGGGGACACCGTCATCACCTACGTAACCGATGCCGGAAACAACAAGGAAACGGCCGACTGGCTACAATCCAGCACCTGGCAAGTTCCCTTTGCCGGCGGGGCCTTCGGCATACCCCAAAAATTATTTGACGGATCTTACCACGGTGGCATCAGCACAGACGGAAGCATCGCCGTATCGGGTTCCAAACTCCTCCGCGCACGCACCGCCGCACCATCAAGCTCCGTCTACGCCGCAGACGCGACGGACAACACCTGGTACAACGGAGAACAGGCCTGCAACGTTTCCCTCGTCAACGACAGCACGAATCGTGTTGCGTTCCTCGACTTTGGCGGAAACACGGGTAAGGAATTTGTCGGAACACCCTATGCCACACACCAGCGCATCCTCATTGCCAACAAGAGCGGGCAACTCATCCAGTCGATAGGCGCTCCCGCCGGTTACACGTTCGACCACACCGAATGGGCGACGAACGGCGAAATATCGAACATCGTAGCAACCCTCACGAACCTGGACGGAGCGCACACAAAAATCATCCTTGTCAACGTGAATGATTCGAGTGTCACGGAACTCATCCAGGGCGAAGAAATCTGGCACCCCTGCCTTTGGGTAAACCGGACATTGAGTTCCATCAATACAGACGATTTCGCCCTAGATCCCGACAGCGCCGGGAAGTATTTTGTGGCAGGCGGTACCGAAATTGCAGTCAAGTGGAGATACAAGATGGAACTCCTGTGGAACTACCGCGATTCGGTCAACACCGTCATTCTCGGTTCCTCGCGAGCATTGCACGGAGTCATCCCGCAGCAACTGGGGAACGGGATCAAGGCCATCAACCTTGCAAACTCGAACAACACGCTGTACTGCACAAAGTTCATCCTGTACAATTACGTCCTGCCGCATATGAAGAACCTGAAAAACATCGTCTTGTCCATTGACATCGACCGCGGTTTCAACACGGCAGCGCAAAGTTTCTTCGAAGTCAACAGGAGTTCTATCCCCGGCTACGTCTACGACGAAAACCACAATTTCTGGAAAGACGGCGTTCCCGAACAGCTTCCACGCCTGACAACTGAATCGATGGGTTACTCCAAGTTCGAGCCCTACAGAGAAACGCTCGGCTTCGAAGCGCTCGAAGCAAACGGCTGGGGCGAGCCCAAAATTTGGACCGACAGCATGTGGGTCTCGAGAAGGCGTGATCTCTACGATGCAAGCGTTGTCCTTTTGAAAGAAATCCTGGCCGTGGCGCAAGCCCACAACGTCCGAGTACTGGGCGTCATTTTCCCGCAGAATCCCCTGTATGCATCCACGGGATCGTTCTCGTTCCACGGGATCCAGCGCAGCATAGCCCCCACCCTCATCCAGGAACTTGCGGACCTGAGCAAGACCTACCCGAACTTCACTTTGATGGACGAAAACAAGATGGGCGATCACGATTACACGGACGGCATGGCCTACGACAACAACCACCTTTCGGTTGATGGAGCCATCCAGATGACACTCCGCATCAGATCAGTTCTCGCATCAATGATGGCACAATAAACGGGAGCATAACTTCTTGAGCGTTCCGGCAAGGCCTAGATTCTGCACGTTTGTCCACACAGAAAGAATTCCGGCAAGACATCTGGCAACCGGGTGCGGGAACTTCGCATAGAGCCACTGGCGGCGAGCAATACCGCGCAGCACGCTCTGCGGCCTCCAGGAACTGGCGAAATGATGGATGCAAAGCGTTTCTGGCTGTAATTGAATTTTGCCATCGATATAGCTTTTCGGGGAAAAAACGGATTCCGAAAAAATATCAAGGTCCGACAACCCCTCGAAAGCTCGCGCCAAAATATTTGGCAACACAAGGTCATCGACCTCGCGTTCCTCATAGCCAAACGGATGCGTCTGGTAGAACTCCAGCGCCTTGGCGATTACAGGAGAATTCGGCGCGGCCCCCATGACAGCCCCTTCGATGCGCTTGGAACCATTCTCGTAGCCGAAGAAATATTCCCGTTCCAGCAGGTCATCAAAACTTTTCAGCACCTCGACATCGGTATCGAGATATATGCCGCCCTCGTTTTCAAGAGCGTAAAGACGCACCGCGTCACTCGCAAAAGCCCAGCGCCGCTGTTCCAAAGCATCGCGCACCCAGGGAATGCCCGTGGCAAGGGCCTTTTCGGCATCCCACAGCACGAGTTCGTAGCCGGGAAGCATGCGTTTCCAGCTGTCCATGCATTTCCGGACGCTTTCCGGAAAATCCTCGCCCGAAAACCAGCAGTAGTGGATTTTTTTCGGGATCATCCGAACCTCTTCATAACCAGTTCCAGGAAGCGCTTGCCGCCAAACGAGCATATCGCCGCGACCTTGTTGCGTATTCTGGACCTGCAATCCAGCAGACATTGCATACGGAACTCGTTAATCCAGTGCCAGGCGCGGTTCCGATATTCCGAGAACTCCTCGGTGTCGGGAGTACGCATGAGAATGCTAAAGCCAGCACTCAGCAGCGAGCTTTCTGCAGCCTTCAAGAGGCGTTCCGCAGTCTTCTTATCCATCGAGGCATTTTTCTCGTTCGCTTCCTTGCAGAGGTCTTCGCAGATGTCAAGGAGAACAGCCGTCTTTTCGCCACCCTGGTTTGCAAGCGCACTTTCGGGATGCTTCCGGTAATAATACAGTGTTCTGTTCACAAGAGCGACCCTGTCAATCTCATTGAAAATGGAGATAACCGAGATGAGGTCCTCGAAAAAAGTTCCTTCCTTGAGCTTACGCTTTTTCCAGAGATCCACGTGGAATATCTTGTTCCAAAGGGAATAGTCGGGAAAGCTTTTCTGGTAAAGGCTGCGTTCAATAGCCTTTTCCGCCGTGATGGTGCGGGGCCTAGTTTTACTCGTAGGGAGGATGTCACCGTGGTGCAATGTACCCCGGAACGAACGTGTCCGGCCACAGGCAACCTTTGTCTTGCAGGCCTTTGCCGCGAAAAGCAAGTCGTGCAGCATGGAAGGCGCGGCAACATCGTCGCTGTCCACGAATACAATCCACTTGCCCGAAGCAATCTTCAATCCTTTGTTGCGGGCGCTTGACGGTCCTCCGTTCTTTTGCGAAAGCACCTTGAAACGCGAATCACTTTCTGCAAATGTCTGCGCAATAGCGAGACTGTTGTCAGTAGAGCCGTCGTCAATGACCACTGCCTCAAAATTCCCGAACGTCTGCGTCGCGATACTCCGCAGGCACTGTTCAAGATATTTAGCCGTGTTATACACGGGAACAATGACACTAATCTCCGGCATACCAACCTCAAAAAAATCTATCAGGCGCCCTTCTTGGCAAGGACGATTTCGCCCCAGCCCATTTGGACAAAAGCACCGGCCCTGACGAGATCGCCCTGGGCTTTCTCGTAGTCCTTCAGCAAGGCGTTATACTCCGAAACGTCCTTGCGGAGCTTAGCTCCCCCTTTGGCCTTACGCTCTAGCCAATCCTGCTTCCACTGAGCCGCAGCGGCCAGCTTGTCGCACGATGTTTCCAGAGCATCCAAGTAAGCGGGTACAGCATTCAAGAACGTCGTCTCGAATGATTTTGATTTCCCCTTCGCCTCGTCAACAAGTTCCTTCTGCTTCCTGCAATTTGTCGCGATTTCGCCCATGAAGCGAACAATCCTGTTGAAGTCCACCTGCGGCCAAATCATGTTAAACGGCCAAATCTTTTTCCAGTGGAACTTGAACATGGACTCGTGGGCCGTATTCTTCGCCTTCACGAGTTCCTTCAGGTTGTTGAAAATGATTTCGGACGGGAGTATATCCCGGTCGACTGCATTTTCGGCAGGTTTCTCTACATCTGTATTCATATATAAATTAATATACATATGGAAGTGGTTATTGCGAGCCGTCGGTTCGTAAAGTTTCGTTAACCATTCGCTTTTTTGTTCGGTTTAGGGCTATTTTTTACCATCTTTTGCTTGCATTTTATATATTAGGATATAAATTCATAAAACGAACACCTTACTTAAGGAACCTTTATGGACAAGAAAAAACTCAGAATTTTGATGATTGTCGACATCGTCGTCATCGTGGCACTTGTCGTCGTCATGATGGTGCTCAAGGGGCAATACAACGACCAGGCGCAGAAATCCGTCAAGGACCAAGTCGACGCCTACCTCACCGTCACGAACGGAGTTCTCCAGGAACAGTGGAAGTCCATCGACCAGTACGGCATGGCATTCAAGCTGCTCTACGCGACTCTCGCCGGCAACAAGACCGAAGCCGCGTTTAAGACCGCCGTCGCAGCCATCGAAGGCGACAAGGATGCACGTATCAGACAAATCGCCTACATGTATTCCGCCGCCGGCGTGAACGACAAGGCCCAGAGCCTGATTAGCGAAAAGGCAGGCCTCGCCGACAAGTTCCTCCTCAAGTCCGAAGGTGGCGTGTACGAAGTTGCCTGCGGAAAGGACTGCTCCATCAGCTTTACCTTCGCGAAGGGCAAGCTCAAGTCCACCGACTACAAGGCTCTCGCCGAATACAAGATGGAAGACCACTTCAAGCTCGAAGCTCCGGCTCCGTTCCACTTCGAATAAGGAGAATCACGATGAATTTGAAGACTATCACCATCGCTCTCACGGTTCTCGTTTTCGCGGTCCTCGCCACGGTCATCATGCAGAAGGGCAGCTACGTCTCCCAGGCAACCGAGCACTACGAAAAGACAACAGGCAACTCCTTCAACGGCACGTCCAGGATTCTCAAGTTCGTGAACGAGTCCATCGAAACCAACAAGACGCTCTGGCTCATGACCTGCGACGCCATCCAGAACGTGAAAACGGCTAAGCAGATGGCCGAACTGGAATCCAAGTACTTCCCGGGAATCAAGGGCAACATGAGCATCGCCCAGAAGAACCGCAAGTTCGAAGCCACCATGGCCTACTACATCGTCTCCTACTACGACAAGGTCGAAGTGGACAAGAAGACGGACGTGAAGACGCTTACGGGACTTTCCGCCATCGACGTGAACGCCTTGCTCGGCAACGTCGCCATCGCCAAGGCCGCCGACGAAGAAGAAGGCGAAGAAGGTGAAGTGGAAGAAGGCGCCGAAGAATAATCCGGCCCACGACATTCAAAAGAGGCTCCGCACAGCGGAGTCTTTTTTTATTGTTTCAGCAGGAACTTGGGAACGAACAGCTTCGGGAAGCGCTTGAAAAAAGCAAGAGAAACCGAAGCAAGTTCGGGCAACTTGCGCAAAGCTTCCTTCTTGTCGGAATAGCACAGCGCCGAGAACCAATGGGATTTCCAGATGCGGACCGCCTTCGGGTAAAGCGGATGGTTTCGATAGCGTTCGAGCACCTTCAGGAAGGTGCCATACATCAGCGCACGGTCGGACGACATGTTGTTCCCGTGAACGCGATAATAGCAGCACAACGTCGAAAGGACCGGCAACGAGCCGTACTTGTGCAAGAACTTGAGCCACTGCGGAAAATCCTCGAAGGGATATTCGGGATCGTAGCCACCCATCTCGCGGAAAATATCCAAGCGGATCATCTCGGTACAGCCGTGTACCTCGCGTTTGCCGAGGAAGAACTGTTCGAAGGTAAGCCTCGGGATGGAACGCGTATAGCGAGGATCGGGCGAATCGCCGTGATTACCCTCGGCATCCATGAGAATAATTTGTCCAAAGCAGATCGGGTCCTGGGGATGCGATTCCAGATAGCTGGCCTGAGCCTCCAGCCTACCCGCAGGCATTATATCGTCAGAAGCAAACGAGCTAAAGTATTTCCCATGTGCCAGCGACAGGAGCTCGCACATAGTCGCCATGAAGCCCTTATTTTCGCGGTGAATGTAGGTAAAGCCAAGTTCTGCCTGTAATTTCTCGAGGATCTGCGGGGACGAATCCGAGCTACCGTCGTCAATGACAATGAGTTCAAACGACACGCCCTTTTGCGCCATCACGGAACGCACAGCAGCTTCGACATACTTTTCATGATTATAGCTTGCCAAAAGCACCGATACAAGAGGCGGAAGTTCCCTCTGCTCAGTTTCGACACCCTGCGCAAAAGCCTTCACGTAGACGTTTTCCGTCATCTTCTCAGCAAACATGTTCGTTATCGAATATTCCACTTGAGCCTCCCGACACAAACGGCAAGAGCAACCGCCGTCACGAAGTTTTCAAGGGCATAAGCGAGCATGGGCCCGTGCATTTCGAACAAGCGGAGTCCCACAAACGTAGCGACCGCAAACAGGAGATTCGCCCCCACCTCGATAATCAGGAACGCCGTGGTCTCACGACGGGCAATCAGCACCATCCCAAAGCACCACCCGCCGGAACGGAAAAAGTCACCGAGAAGCTGGATGGGCATGTAGTCCGCCGCAGGCGCATAACTCCCCGAAAGGAGAATCGCCACGACAATATCGCGGCCAAAGTAGAGCGCCACGCAAAACAAAAGCGTAAAGCCCATCATCCTCGCAAAAATCGGATAGAATTCCTTGCGGAAACTTTCCCGTGTCATTTCGCGACTAATCCGCGGCAAAATAAGTACGCCAAGCACAGCAGAGAATATGGAAGCGAAGAAATCCGAAATCTTGTAGACCCCCTGCCAGATTCCCGCCGCATTCCAACCGAGTTCCGCCCCTACGAGCGAACGTACGAACATGAGGACAAGCGGAGCGACAATCATCGGGACAAGTCCCATGATGGCAAACGACACCCACGGTCCGCGAACGTCCTGGACGGCCATCCTGAAAACTTTGAGGTTAAAGCCCGCACGTGACGCCACACGAGCAGCAAAGAAGCCAGCCACCACAGATTGCGTGGCAATAATGCTCAATACGGAGAGGCGCCCTGTGTACAGGAAGAACGCCACCCAAATCATCTGGAACATCGAGGCGACAATCTGGATAAGCGCCCAACGCCGCACCAATCCAAGACCATTCATCACCGAAGAACAAATCGTGACAATATTGGTGGCCAGGATTCCCGGAAGCGCAAAGAGGATTGCCGCCTGAGCCAGCCGGGGATGCACGCCCGGCAACATTTTTTCAAGTGGAGCCGCAAAGCAGAAGATGACTGCAGCAACGCAAGTAGCGATTGTCGCAAAGGTCGTAAGGCGAAATCCGCCACGCCATACCCCGTGAAGTTTTTTCAGATCATCCTTGTTCTGTGCGGTCAGGCTAACCCAGCCATTCTGCATTGCAAGGCTCGATGTCGCTTGGCCAATATTCATCCAGTTCATGAACTGGCCCACGCACGCAAACGCAGCGGGCGGCAGGAAAACGGCAAGCAACTTGTTGATGACAAAGGCACGGAGCGTATTGAACAGCGTCACCGAGCCCGAGCCGAAAAACAGTTTCCATATTTTAGAAGAACTGTCCACCATCACCCGCCTATTTCCCGGATGACCTTCGCCGGCACGCCGCCGATGACGACGTTTGCGGGAAACTCGCCCGAAACGACAGCACCCGCGGCAACAACAGAATTCCTGCCGATGGTCGAGCCCTTTAGAATCGTTACGCGATCGCCAATCCATACGTTATCGGCGATGACGACCTTTCCCGTCTTCGGGGTTCCTCCGATGCGCTTTTCCGGGGAGATGTCGTGGAAGTCGCTATCCATCACAGTCACCGCCGTGCCGACGAGAACCTTGTCGCCGATCTCGATGCCGGGACCTTCTGAAACGGCGGTAAAGTGATTGCATATCTGGCAATCCTTGCCGATGGAAATTTTCGAGTCCTTGTTACGCGGGTTCAAGAAGACATACGATGTCCAAAAATCCGCATCTTCGATAAAGCCGAATGCGGTTCCCTCCCCCACGACAATGCAGCCCCGGCCTTCGCAAAGCACAGGAGCAATGGAGCGGAACTTGCCCTTGACCTTTGCCGTAGAGATGCTCTTGTAAAAACGCACACGCATCGTACGGACGAATTTCCGAAGAATTCTAGCACACAAACTCATTCAGCGCTCCAATAATTTCTGAAACTTGAACATCCGTAAGCACCTGCGACACAGGAATGCTGATAACCGTATCGGCCATCGTCTCCGCAATAGGGAAATTCGGGCTCGCGGGCAAAAGCGTTCCCTCGGGGGCTTCCGCATAGGCTTCCTGCCTGTGCGGGGGAATCGGGTAAAAGACAAGCGTACCGATGCCACGGGATTCAAGATGCTTCTGCAACGCATCGCGGGTCGCACGATTGGGCAGGCGCACCGTAAACACGTGCCACACATGCTCGTGCAGGTCCGCAGGAATTTCGGGAAGGCGAATCAGCGGGTTCTTCACCTCGCTACAATAGCGGGCAGCAATTTCACGACGGCGCGCATTCCAGGAATCAAGATGCGGAAGCTTTGCGAGCAAGAATGCCGCCTGGATTTCGTCGAGGCGGGAGTTCACGCCACGGTAGCGGTTCTCGTATTTCTGTTCGGAACCGTAGTTGCCGAGCATGCGCACCACGCGGGCAAGTTCAGCATCGTCGGTCACGACCATGCCCGCATCGCCCAGCGCTCCCAGGTTTTTCGTCGGGTAAAAGCTGTACGCGACTGCGGCGCTTTTCGCAATCTTTCTATCGCCTAAGAACGCTCCGTGCGACTGCGCTGCATCTTCAAATACCAACAGCCCGCGCTCACCGGCAAATTTCCAAATGGAGCGCATGTCGGCCAAGCGTCCGTACAGGTGAACAGCTAGGATTCCGCGCGTTTTTTCCGAGCAGGCCGCAGCAAGCTTTGTCGGATCGATGTTGAAAGTCTTTTCGTCGGGTTCCACCAGCACGGGAACAAGTCCAGCCGCATTCACGGCAAGTACAGTAGCAATGTACGTATTCGCCGGAACAAGAATCTCGTCACCCGGCTTGAGCCGCCCAAGTTCGATGGAGGCGCGGAGCATGAGCGTCAGCGCATCGAGGCCGTTCCCGACACCCACGCCGTAAGCATAACCGCAATACGCGGCAAATTCCTTCTCGAAGCGTTCGCAATAGGAACCGCGGATATACCAGCCGGATTCCACAACGGCAGTTGCAGCATCCTTCAAAGCATCCATGTAAGGCGCGTTCACCTGTTTCAAGTCGAGAAAGGGAATCCGAATCATAATACCGCCTAACGCGAAACTGTTCCGTCGTACACGAAAGAATACTTGAGGTCGCCCGTACAGCCGACACTTTCCTTGAATGCGCAAAGCCCGACATTCGGGACTCCGTCTTCGCTCGACGGGCCGATATCCAAATAATCCGCACCAAGCGTCTTGAAAAGTTCGAACATCTTTGAGGCAAGCACGTTCATCGGGCGGGATTCCTCAAACCCGGGAGCATCCCCCCAGTAAATGAGCTGGAAAATTTTCGCCGACACGCTGTAGACAACCGCTGCCGCAGCCGGAGCGCCATCCAGATAAAGCGTGTAGTAATGAATCGGGACAATCGACGAAGTCTTCTCGAAAGCTTCGAGCGACATCTTGAGCGGATAACCCTTGTGTTCGCGGTTCTGGCGGATGACATCGTAGCAGATGGCAACGCCTTCTGGAGTCGTCTCCTCGCGCAATTCGTAAGGACGGGCCGAAGCCTGCTTCAGGTTGCGCTTGGCCATATTCCAAAGTCTCTTTTCGTAAGGCTTCGCATCCGTAAAATCAAAAGCGTAGTTCAGGTCGGCATAGTCCAAGGCAAAGCCCGCGCGGAACATCGACGACACGCACTTCGTAAGGAATGTCTGGCTGTAAAACACCGGAGCAAGAGTCACGTGCAGTTTCTTGTGCGCCGCAGCGACAAAAGCGGGCAACGCCTTCACCGCCTCGTCAATCTCGTCAATCGCAATGCCCTTCGCACAGGCAAAACCGCCGAACGGGGCAGAGTAAGGAGACATCCAATCGCACCCATTCTCCCCTACGGCAAAGCCCAGACGGTAACCGGATGTACCCCCTTCGGGTGCGTAGGCGAAAAAGCGAACCGCATCGACCTTGGTGGCGTTCAGCATGTTGAAATCGGCACGCAGGTAACAGGCGTGCGGACTCGCAAAGTCCTTCGCATATTCATCAGCTGTCAGTTCCACCCACGCCATCTAAGCCTTCTTGAATTCGAGGTACTTGTCGTAGCTGCGCCAATAGTCTTCTTCGTCAAACTCGTGCGAGGTCAACACCAGGCATATGGAGCCCGAAGAAAAATTCAGTTCTTCCGCCCAAACTCCAGGCGGGACATGCAGACCGTAGTACGGGCGGTCCAGCCTGTAGATCTTTTCGTTCTTGCCGTCGGAAACCTTTACGTCAAAGGCTCCGCTCGCCGCCACGAGCATCTGGTGGCATTCCTTGTGGGCGTGCCCACCGCGGTTCTCACCGCCGGGAATGTCGTACAGGTAAAAAATCCGCTTCACGTCGAAGGGAACGTCCTTCGAATTCTCGAGCGAAGTCAAGCTGCCCGAGCGCTCGCTATGGCGCGGGAGAGTCAGAAGCGAGCAATCGTCTACGGTCGCGGCCTTCACGGCAGCGATGTCCGGGGCTTTCGCATCCACGATGCAGGGCGCATATTCCAGCGGAGCCGGAGTCCATGAAGATTTCATCCGGCAAAATTCGTCGCGTTCCCAGATGTAGTCATCTTCCTCATAGGGCGTCGAAGAAATCACGAGCGCCAAGGAGTTCGTCGAAAAGTTGTCGAGCGTGCGGTAATGCATGGGCGGCAGGTAGAGCCCGTAGTACGACCGCGAGAGCGAATAGCGTTTCTCTTCCTTGCCATCGTGGATGACAGCATCGAAACTCCCCGAAAGGGCGACAATCACTTCGTGCTGGTTCTTGAAGGCATGGCTCCCGCGTAGCTCGCCACCGGGAACGTCATAAATCCAGTAGCAGCGACGGAACCGGAAAGGCACCTGCTTCTGCGATTCCACGACACTCAGGTTCCCACGTTCGTCAAGGAACTTGGGAAACTGGACAATTTGCGCTTTTTCTTCAAAAATCGGCATATTATAGGTGTAATATACAATTTTTCGGTATCTATCATTCCTTCGGCAAGCAACTTCTAGCTTTAACGCATAGGTAACTATAGCCGGAATCTATACGTGAGCATCCACTACTTTTTACTATATTTATGCATATGAGTGAATATTTGCATAAATCCAGCATCGGCCCCGTGGAGCCGAAGGACTTCGTCAAGGACTATGGCGAAGCCGGTTTTGTGCTGGAAAACGGAAAGACGCTGCCTGCGCTCACCATCCGTTACGAGACTTACGGCAAGTTGAACGCCACCGCCGACAATGCGGTGTGGATTTGCTCGCCACTCACCGCCGATGCGCACGCCGCCGGCTGGTATACTGAAAACGACAAGAAGCCCGGCTGGTGGGATGAACTCATCGGACCCGGCAAGGCCATCGACACAGACCGCTTCTTCGTAGTCTGCAGCAACATCTTGGGCGGCTGCAAGGGCACCACGGGCCCCGCGACCATCAACCCGCGCACAGGCAAGCCCTACGGCAGCACCTTCCCAATCATCACCATCGGCGACATGGTGCATGCGCAGAAGGAACTCGCCAACGGCCTCGGCATCAAGGAATTCTACTGCGTCCTAGGCGGCTCCATGGGCGGTTTCCAGGCCATGAAGTGGGCCATCTACTACCCTGAACAAGTGAAGCGCATCGTGATTATCGCAAGTTCGCCGCGTTTCTCGAGCCAGGCGCTCGGATTCGAAGTGGTGGCCCGCGACGTGATTACGCAGGACCCGGACTTCAACGGCGGCGACTACTACGACAAGGCGCAAAAGCCCGACGTGGGCCTCGCGAACGCCCGCAAACTCGCCCATATCACGTACCTTTCGGCAGTGGGCATGGAACAGAAGTTCAAGCGTGCACAGGCGCAGGAAAACAAGAGCCACGCCGTCACGTACTCCACGCCGTTCGACCTGAACTTGCCCATCGAAAGCTACCTGCGCTACCAGGGCAAAAAGTTCGTAGACCGCTTTGACGCGAATAGCTATCTGCATATCGCGCACGCGACCGACGCCTTTGATTTGGAAACCGAATACGGCAGCATCGAGAACGCCTTCAAGGACATCAAGGCCGAAGTGCTGAACGTAAACCTCTCCACCGACTGGCTGTTCCCGCCGCATGAAAGCCGCCGCATCACGAGTGCACTCCTCAACGTGGGCAAGAGCGTCACCAGCCTCGAACTCGACACGCAATTCGGCCATGACGGATTCCTCATCGAAGTGGGCGAACTCGGCAAGGCCGTGGGCCGTTTCCTGGATTCAAAAATTATCCCGCAGCAGGGCACGCAGGCCGTACCCGTGTTCCACGAGGAGAGCGACTTCAAGCTGCTCGGCAAGCTCGTGAAGGAAGGCAGCCACGTGCTCGATCTCGGTTGCGGCAGCGGCGACTTGCTCGACTACCTCGCCAAAAAGAAAAAAGCAACTGGATTCGGCATCGAAAAGAACATCACCGGCATTCTGGATTGCATCGAGAAGGACGTGCAGGTCATCCAGCGCGACTTGGATGACCGCGGCATCTCGGACCTCAAGGACGGCAGCTTCGACTACGCGATCATCAACCGCACCATCCAGGAAATCCGCGACCCCGTGGCACTCCTGAATGAACTATTACGCGTTGCGAAGAAGGCCATCGTCACGTTCCCGAATTTCGGGCACTGGACAACGCGCGGAAGCCTCATGCTCCATGGTCGCATGCCAAAGTCCAAGGAACTGCCCTACGAGTGGTACGACACGCCGAACATCCGCCTCTTGACGGTAAAGGACTTCTACACGCTCTGCAAAAAGGAAGGGTTCCGCATTGAGAACATCAGTTTCCAGAGCGAGCACACGCTGAGCAAGTTCCTTACCGCCATCGGAATCCCGAACTTCGGCGCCGAACACGTCATCGCGACGATTTCAAAGAAGGTGTGATATGTCCATCATTTCCATGACCGGGTTCGGCAAGAGCGAATCCACCCTGAACGGAACGAGCTGCGTTATCGAAGTGCGTAGCGTGAACAGCCGCTTCCTCGAAATTTCAAGCAAGATCCCGAAAAACTTCGCCTACCTGGAAAACGACCTGAAGGCTCTTGTCAAGGACAAGCTCGCACGCGGATCGGTGAACCTGAGCATCACTCTCGGCGAAGGCAATGTCGGGAACATCCCCGTCTGCTACAACAAGGCAGCGGTGAGCAAGTTCGTGGAAATCACTAAGGACATGCTAAACGAGATGCAAGCCAAATATGGCAATCTCATCGCGGGCGAAATCAACCTCGAGCACATCCTTTCCATTCCCGAAGTGCTGCAGTTCACGGACGCAGGCGCCGACAACGAGGCATGGGAAAAGCACCTGAAGGCAGAACTTTCGAAGGCACTGGACGGAGTTATCGCCATGCGCGAAAAGGAAGGTGCGAACCTCGCCGCCGACCTCGAAAAAAGAGTCAACCACCTGAACGCAGTCCTCGACAAGGTCGAAGTGCTCGACCCGCAACGCATCGAGGCCTGGAAGGTCAAGTTCCGCGAACGCATCAACGCCCTCATGAAGGACAGCGAAATCGACGACGTGCGTCTGCTGCAGGAAGCCTGCATCATGGCGGACAAGCTTGACATCCACGAAGAGATTACGCGCTTCCGCAGCCACAACAAGCTATTCCTCGACGCACTCAAGAAGGGCGGCGCCCAAGGCAAAAACCTCGGGTTTATCCTTCAGGAAATGGGACGCGAAGCCAATACGCTTGGCACCAAGTGCCAAAGCGCCGAAATCGCGGCGCTTGCCATCGAACTCAAGAACGAGATCGAGTGCATCCGCGAGCAGTCGCTTAATATTGCGTAAGGCGACATTCTAATACAAACAATTATGGCGGGTTTTCAACCCGCCATTTTTTCGTTTAATATTACTTCTTCTTTTTCTTGCTTTTCATCTCGACACGACGGGAACCTGCACGCAGGCGTTCCCACGGGGCAAACGATGTAATCGGGAAGAAGAACACGAAGAACCAGACTGCCAAAATCACGTAGCGAAGCACTGCATACAGCCAAGGCGTTTCTGCAGATCCAGCCGAACGTGATTGAACAACTGCCACGACAAGCAGCAAGGCGCCGACCAGCACAGGCACAAGCATCTGCCTGGCAGCCTTCACCAATGCCCCCGCCTGCGGGACTCCGGCACCGAGGTGTTTCCCGGCCACAAACGCGAAAGCCATGGAATTAGCAAATGCGAATACAGCAAATGCGGCCCACCAAAGTTCCATCGAAGACTCGCTGAGGCTCCAAGGGCACACATACAGCAAGCCCGTAAGGAACAGGCTGCACAGGACAAACGGGAACAGCGCACAGGCAACGGAGTTCTTGACAAACAGGAACAGCGCAAGAGCAAGCAGCGCAAGAATCCCGAACATCGGGAGCACAACGCCCTCCCCACCGTCCAGCACATACAGGGCGGCAAAGCTAATGAGCGTCGTCACCATCGACGCAATTCCTGCACGGACTCCACCAAAGACAAAGAGCAGCACAAAGCAAGCAACACTCGCAGCAAACAGATACTGCGCCGAAGACCACAAGCTCTGCACCGATTCAACTTCGGCAAACCACATTCCGAACGCCTCGGAAGAGGAAAGCGGGAACGACAGGAATTCCTGCCAGCCCGTCGCCACAAAGGAAACCGTCGCTATCACCATCACTACCAGGGCAATCAGCCTGAAGCGAAGCATCAGCTCCAAAAATTTTTGAACCTTACCGGGCTTTTCACGCAAATCCATAATTACCTCGAAATCAATAGTTTCTGTTTTTTCTTCCAAGTCTTGCCGGGGTGTTCTTCGGTCGAAGAAACCACACTCCTAACAATATAGTGATAGAGTCCATTCGCAAGCAGGTTGCCATGGTTATCGCGGCCGTCCCATGTTGTCAGGCCTGAAATGGCATTCTTGATGACTTTCACCAAACGACCATTCTGGTTATAGATAAAGATATTCACCGTAGATTTCCGGTCGTTGCCGGCAAGGTTCTTGAAATAGAAAGTCGTCCCCTTCTTACCCATCGGGTTCGGAACATTGAACACGTCGACTAGTCCCGACTCCATCTCTTCCGTAATGTTCACGGTAACCGATTTCTCGCCCCGGTTGCCCAAAACGTCATAAGCAACGGCCTTGAACACATACTGGCCAGGCGGATACAGTTCCGACGTGAAGTTCATTCGGACAACCGCACGCTTGGAGGTCTGTTCCAAATACGGATACGGATGGAACGGGGTTTGCCATCCTTCGATTTCAAAGGAAAGTCCCTCATCGGCCTGTTCACGGTAATCCAGCGCCGTAGAATCCTCGAAAACAACCTGTAGACATGCAGGAGACTGCAATTCAATAATCTGGCCGTCAGCGTAATCCGAAGAACGGCCTTCATTAAAGCAGGACTGTATACGAACCGTCGGGGGAGTTTCATCGTGAATGGAATCCGCATAGGTGGACATTCCCGAAATGACGATACCCTTCTTCCAATGACGCAAGATAGGCTTCACATCATTGGAATAAGCCCAGGCCTGGAATTCAACAGAAGAGTCGCCAAAAGCAAGCTTACGGGGCGTCACAAAATCAACATTGAAGCGTCCGCCAACCACCGGCACATCCTCAGAATAAATCAGCGCACCATCAAAGGGAATGTTCAGCGTATCGATTGCAGAAGGAGCAGAATAGAGTTCGAAGCCTGCATATATCTTCTTGTTATAGCGCCCTTCACGGAGAGACAAGTGAATCATTCCATTATCGATACCCTGCACAGAGCCGCTCAGAGAAACCTTATCCAAGGCCTTCACCGTATCGATTTCGCTGTCCAGCGTAATTTTGCCTTGGCCAAAAGGCATCATCAAGACCGGTTCTCCCAACAGCACATAATGTCCTGTATTGTAGCGGAATTTGTGTTCAGTGGATTGAATATTCTTGGCAGCAAGGAACGCATCACCCAACGTAACGGACGAATCAAAAAGGGCTGTTCCTATGTACATTTTGGCAAACGTCTCGTTTTCATCGGCAAAGGTTTCTCTCGCCGCACCAACAGCGGCGATAGCGCCGACATCCGGACTCACGACAAACGTATGCGTCAGCGAAACCGTCTTGCCGTTATCGAACCTTGATGTCGAGCAAGAGAAAGAGTTCATGATGGTAAACAATTTCGACTTGGTCAAACGAGAAACGTAGGTATACCTAAGCAAACCTTCAGAAGCCCAGTCCGTTACCGATGCATGACCAAAATAGGTCGTCATCAAGGCTCCCTGATTCAAAGCATCGATCATTTGCTGAGCGGCATCCTTCTTTTGACCGGAAGCATCTTCCTTGTAATCGAGCAGATATATCTTCTTCTGGTTCCAGCGGTATTTCTTTTCCACAGACAATGAATCCACAAGAGCAAGAACATGTTCCTGGGTGTTTGTATGTCGAGTGTGGTCCGGAGTAGTTCCATTCTTCGCATCATCAGCAGCGGCAATAAGGGTGGAGCGCCAAGACGAATGATCGTACAGTCCGACTTGTTCATACGCCTTAGCCTTCTTTATATAGTTGGCCAGTTCGTCCTCGCTCAGCACCGTCAAGCGCCCAACAGCCAAGTCAACTCCATTGCCGTCGATGGTGACACGGCCCGAATCTACGACGCCGAAAAAGTCTTCCGAAACAGCGGCTTCCTTTTCAAATGGCGGAATGAAGTTTGTAGGGAGGCGCAGCTGCGATACACCACGATAGTCGAAATGCCCATATCCGACCAGGAGCACGTACCTGAGGTTCGGGCAGACACCCTTCGCATAAGCGATATAGTTACGAATAGCCACCGGGGAAAGCGAGCCACCCTTGTAAAAACGGTATATGTCCTCGGCCAAGACAAGCGTCGTCTGGAATGTCGCAATCGCAGAACCTTCGGAGCGGAACTTCGCCAGTTCATAGGCTTTCATGCCGAAGGCTTCCGGGGAGATGATCAAATATTCCGTCTTGTTGTTGATTGCGGAAAGGTCGCTTAACGCCCCAGGTATATGCGTCGGGATGGCGGCCACGGAGATATCCTTGCGATATACGCCGTCACGGTACAACATGTATCGGACGTCCTCACCGCTCGCGATGCTATCCTTCGCAACGCCATTCACAATCTGCAGCAGACCAATAGGCTCGTAATCCCTAAACTTCATTAGGCGCAGTTTGGCATCATTTCCTACGGGAATCTGGATGATACCATTTGCCGCACCGGGTAAAATCCACTCCGCGGAATCCGCAGTGGGCTTCCACTCGTAAGCCACCGTATAGCCGTCGAATCGGTCGTACTGGACTTCGTTGGGCAGGAGCGTCACCGTGTACAAATTGCCTTTCGACGTAAGGCTCACATTATCTATACGGAAATTTCCTCCAGGAACCAGGGTGTTCTCGTCGTAGGATTTTCCATTGACATCGAGGGAAAACTTAATTCCCCGCATTCTCGTTTCGTAGGGCTTTTCAGAGAGGGTCGTATTCTTCGGCTGGTCCTCAGTACGTTCGGCATTGGAAGAAAAAACCGAACGATATGGGAAAAAGCTCACAGCAACAAAGTTTTCGCCACCTTCAACAAATCCGGGCAAGTCAGAAGTCTGCGCAAATTTCAGTTTCGAACTGGAAAGGACAGTCGTGTCAAACCTGCAATGCCAAGTCCAGAACCATTCCTTACCTGTCCTGGTGTCCCACTCCAGGTCCTTGCCGTGATAGGAGTCTATAAGACGTTCATCCTTTTCCCCTCGGACATACCGCAGGAACTTCACCGACTTGCCCGCACCGGCCGGAGCAGGCAAAACGGACATTCGCAATCCGGTACCGGTCCTCTTGTAGCCAAACGAGAACGACTGATAAAAGGAATACGGCGAATAGGAATGGAAGTAATCCATCGTTCCGTTCTCGTATTCGGGATCTTCACGGTCCATTCGTTTCCACATAGAAGAGCCATATCCGACAAAGACGATCGTATCTCCTGGACCAAACGTTCCATCGGGAGACAAGTTGCTCTTGGAGGAATGGTCACGCACCTCTATCGGCATTTCGAAGATCTGGTTCGGCGTGAGCAAGGACGTCCCGGGAACCCTTTCAGAAAGCGTATCTGGATTCGCCCCGAAGAGGCAGATCTTTTTTACGGGGATTCCCTTGATGCTATCCTGCATTTCGTTCGGGAGCGCCCGACGCAGCATGTCGAAATCAACGGCATATTGCCCATCCTCGGTAAACGAAGCGACGTCGCGGTCACCCACGTTGAACATGGCCAAAAAACGGACATCGTTGATTGTGCTCTGGGCGCTACGGCGCAGAGCCTTGCGAGCCCGCCCCTGATCTACGCCGAAACGTGCAGCGGACTTGCGGTTCAAAACGCGGTTTACCGCACGCTTGCCGGGAAAAACCCCTGCAACCGAACCACCGGCGAATTCAACCGTAAGCTCGAATTTCTTGCGCAACGCAATGGAATTCCCACGCTTTTCAAAAAGAGGCACAACAATCTCGGAGATCCACAGTCCATCGCGCATGTAAGGTTTGCCCACTGTAAGCGGGCGGAAATTTTTTGATTTGCCGCCGCAGAACGGGGCGCCGAGCTGGACCAGCTTTACCTTCCCGATGCGAGCTGAAGGTTTCTCGTTCGACGGGAGCGCGACACGATATACACGGTAGGCAGCTCCATCATCTTCCGAGAAAACAGCATTCTCAGGGAAAAAGCGGGAACCCTCGCCATTCTCACAGCTATGGACGGTAGACTCATAAACATCGTCCTGCAGAACGAACCGCGAACGGGAATCCTCGACAACTTTAGACGCAAGGCAGCAGGCGACAAGGGACAATACAAAAAGGGCCGATTTCTTGAGTATACACTTCACAAGCCATAAAATAGAAAATCGCCCCCATCAAGAAAAGGAGCGATAGCGCCAAAAAGCTTCCCCTAAACGGGTTTTTAGGGTTTCGTTATCACCAGTTCGGCGAAACCGTTTCCGTTCGCCCTAAACTCAACCATTTCCCCGCCAACCGCCTTGGTCCGAAATACGGAAAAATAAGAGGGAGCCTTCCCGGCAGAGAGGACGGCTTCGAGTTCGTCCGCCTTGATAAAGGCCTTGGAATTCCACTCGGCCATGTACCAATGCCACGGCTGCCAGTTGAATATCCCGTGAGTGGACTGCACAAAGGCTCGCAGCATCAAGGAGAACTCATACTTGAGAAAATCCATGTATTCACGGACCAGCGCCTTTTTTTCCACCATGGTTTTCGTCGAGAAGTTGGCATCGAACTTAAGCGGTTCCTTGTCCGGATTGACATAGGCAAAACGGATGCGCTGTTCCGCCACCATCACCCTCAGATTATCCTTATCGCGGTGAACGAACTCGTTTGCAGAAACTTGTCTGTAATCGCGAAACACAACGTTGGGATCCATCACCTCGTTCAGCTTGAGCGGTTCCGGTTTTGCGTCCAATGCAGAAAGTTCATAGAACACAAGGACTTCACCCGCTCCCTTGGCAACGAGGGCTGCAAGGAGAGGCTTTTTCCTTTCGCTTAAGACCCAGACCATCTCGGGCTTGGCCTCCAGAGAAGACAAAGCCTTAGCCACGGAAGGGTCCTGGATGCCCTTGGCATCCCATTCCATCCAATTGCCTTCGCCACCCAGCGAGTCCAGTACAAAAAACAGGCGTTCGCCCGAAAAAGGCTTCGAAGAATTGAACTTGGCTAAAACGGGAACGGGCTTTGCCGATGCGGCAAGGCTCATCCCCACGAAAGAAAGCACGAAAAGAGCAACAAAGCTGAATTTCATCGGTTTTCGGGTTGCAATTCTGCAGGGTTAAAAAATCGGTTCGTAAAGGGAATCGTCTAGGCGGGAATACGTCTGATGATATTCCTTGTCAAGCCAGTAAAGCGCGAGTTTCTTGCTCGACCAGTTTTTCTTCACGGCGATAGACTCGATGCCCTTTGTAATTAACGGCAACGTTTGAGGCAAATTGAGTTTCCACACAGAATCGTCCCATTCGAAAATCATGATGGGCACCTTAGGGCTCGACGCAAGGCCAATGCTGCCACGGTCGTTCTTCACTTCCATCGGGCCGAGCTTCAAGTTCGTCAGCCTGTTGACCATGCCGCTCTTCGACAGCAGAAGGTAAACCATCTTGTCGTCCGGGCCAACAAAGAGGTGTTCACGTTCATACAGGCGGTACAGCAAAATGGCATAGACCTCGTAGAACTGGCAGGTATCCAGGTTCTCTTCGGTATAGGTCCGGGCATGCAGTTCAAGCGTATCAATCCAGTATTCCGAAGTATCCGTCATCATGGCAAGCAGGGTGTCGGCATCGACATTCATGCGGATGGCATTCTGGAAGTTCACGAACATCTGTTCCAGCAAGGCCTTCTTGTCCTGTTCGCGTTCCTGGTGCTTCGCATCCTTAATCGAAGCAGATTCCTTGAGCTGGGCCGAGGGAGTCTCCCCGCTAGAAGATCCCGCACAAGAAACCATAACCGACAACAGAGCCACGGAAAGGGCATAAAGAATTGTATTTTTTAAAGCATGCATCGCGATACCTATCTTAGAATGACGCTGGACGAACTGCTCGGGGCATGTACGCTCAAGGGGTTCCAAGGAAGTGGCCCGGGGGGCCAGCACCGGAACAAGACCAACACGGGCGTCATGCTCACCTTGCGGCAATACAATTTAGAAATCAAATCGTGCGAAGGCAGGAGCGCAAAAGAAAATAAGACTCACGCTTTGCGCAAAATGCAGATGGCGCTGGCCCTAAAGGTCAGGGAAACACCCCCCGCGGTCGAGATTCCCTTCCCCGGCAGCAACGGCCACATTCAGCCGTCGAACGCCCTTTTCCCCCTGTTCATCGCCCACGTATTCGACAGGATGGCGCAAAAAAACGGGGACACGAAGGAAGCCGCCCAGGCATTTGGACTCACCCCGAGCGCCCTAGTCAAGATAATCCGGCAAGACAAGGCCTGCGCCGAAAAGCTCCAAAACAGCAGGCAGGCCATGGGGAAAGGCAAATTGCACCTCTAATCTCTGGCAGATTGCATTTTTTATAAAAAAATTGGACAAAAACCTCCTTAAAAACGTCTATAGACATCGGACTATTCCACAAGGAGGTTATATGAGTCCAAACAACAAGAAAAAAATTAGCGTCCGGGCGGTTTTCTCCGCCCTGACCGCCGCAACAATCATCGCCATGGGCGCCCTTATCGGCTGTAGCGACGACTCCAGCAGCTCGGAGGAGAACTCGCTCGACATGTCGAAGGTGTCCATCGAGCTCGCCTACACCGCCGCACCGAGGCTCGATAGCATCGTCCTCGACTGCATCGGGGCAGACACCCTGCATATCGTCCACGACAGCAAGGACAGCAGTTTCGAACTCGACCTGTTCCCGCACGACAGGTGGACTCTTTCGGCAAAGCTCTACGCGAACGGGGGCCTGATGCAGGAAGGCGAAGTCGTGACGAAAATCGAGGCGGGCACCTCGCTCGACGTGACCATTCCCCTGCACGCCATCGTGGGCTTCGTTTACGTCGAAATTCCCCTCGGGTTCGGCAATCCGGCCGGGGTCGCAAGCGGCTCGCTCTCGCTCACGACCGACGACACGAGCTACAGCTACAAAATGACGATGGACGGAGTCAACGCCGTCTTCGCGAGCGGCATGCTCCCCCTCGGCAAGACCTACGAGATAAAGTTGCTCCTGAAGGACAGCGAGGGCAAGACCATCTACAGCCTGCAGGACTCGTTCCTACTTACCGAAGACTCCCCCGTTCCCGAATTCACGGTGAAGTCGATTCGCTCCAAGGTGCAGCTTGCCATTTCCACGGCTGACGAGGTAAACAAGGAGTTTTCCCTCAGGCTTCCAGGGCATTTCCGCTACCCCTCCGTCGGCGACATCGTCGTGACCGAAGTGTTCACCGCGGTCAACACGAAGGACTCCTCGCAATACGAGTTCGTCGAGCTGTACAACGGCAGTCTCGACACGCTGAGCCTGGAAGGATGCACTGTCGGGACCAATTCCGTAGCGAGCAGTTCCTGCGCCATCGTGCCGGGGCGAATCAACCCGGGAGACATTCTCGTTCTGGGCGAACTCGGCGAAAGGACCCCCGAGGCATACCGCAATACCGAAAAATGGAAGGCGCTTGGCAACACCAAGGGTTCTATCGTCCTGCAATGCATGGGAGTCATCCTCGATACGCTATATTATGCCGACAAGCCCGATTCCCTGCATGCGGAGGTCATCCCGGCCATGGGGTCCAGCAAGTACGGACAGAGTTCACAGCTGAACATCCGCAAGTGGCAAAAGCGCGACAAGGCCGATTCCTGGTGCCTGAGCGAACCCACGCCCGGTAAACTGGACTACTGCGAATAGCATGCCCAACGGCACAGACAAACTAACAAACCCGTTCCGAAAAGACATCCCCGCCACCGGGAGCCCCGAAGATGTTTTTTTTCAGTTTTCACTTTTTGAAAAAAAAGTGGAAAAACACCACTACCCCCCCATTTTTTTACGGACGGCAAAAATTGACACTCGTTTTTTGTTATTTTTGCCCACGAAAAAACAATAATTATAGGATAAAAATATGGCTTACCTAAATAAAGTGATGCTTATCGGAAACATTGGCAAGGACCCTGAAATTCGCGCCAACCCCGCTGGACGCAAGCGCGTCTCGTTCTCCCTCGCCACATCCCGCCGCTACCGCGACAACAATGGCGAAACCAAGGAACAGACCGACTGGCACAACATCGTCGGCTGGGGCAAGATCGCAGACATCATCGAACAGCTCGGCGTCCGCAAGGGCATGAGCCTCTATGTTGAAGGCACCCTCACCAACCGCAGTTGGACCGACCAGACCACGGGTCAAAAGCGCTATGCCACCGAAGTCAACATGGACACGTTCCAGTTGCTCACCCCACGTGGCCAGGGCGGCCCGAACGCTGGCGGCTTCAGCCAGGGCAACGGTTACAACCAGTCCAACAGCTACAGCCAGTCCTCCGCTCCGGCATACGACGCCCAGATGCCGGAAGGTGACGACGACCTCCCGTTCTAAGCTATGAATACGCAGGTTGCCGAAATCGCCTTGATGTTCGTACTCCCGCTCGGGATTACGTTCGTCACCATCCTCATGTCCGCATCGGCCGAGACACGTAACCAGAAACTCCTGGGAACGCTGCTCTCGCTGCTCCTCGTGGCAATAGATTGCATTTTCTATTTCATGAAGAACACCATCGTCACATACAATACGGATGGTGGTGTGCTACTCGCCTTTGCAAGCATGTTCCTTTTCGGCATCCTGTACGTCATTCGCAGCGAAGACAGCGCGGCCAAGGCTGGGAACGCCATCTTTGCGGCCCTGATGCTCATCGGCTTCATCGGCATCGCCTACTGGGAACGTCCGACGCTGATTATCGCCTCAGACCATTCCCCCTCGGAAATCGCCGAAATCAACGCAAGGTACCAGGACTACATCCAGTCCTTCAATGACGGTGCACCCGCCAACGAAGTGGTCCGGACCGGGACTATCATCTCGACCGGTCATGCCAGTGCACCTGAGACCTACGAGAACGCCAAGCCAGGTTCGCCCGAAGCAGCCAAAGGCCGTCTGAACAGCTACATCGCCGAAACGGACAAGGTCATCGAGCGCATGCAGTCTATCGCCGAGGCCATCAACGAATACGAGCTCATTCCGCCGAACATCAGCGAAGCGGACCGCGAAGCGCGCAGCCAACAGGCTCTCGCCATCAACAACAATGCGACCGCGCTGAACCGCAAGACACTCGGGCTATTCCACCCGCACAGCGCAAGCGAAGCGCATTCCGAACTCATCCAGGCCACGGAATGCCTCAGGCTCGCCGCTTACTCCCTGTATACCTATTCCCTGCAAGAGAGTTCCGAGGAACAGGTCAAACAGTACCAGCAGGCCCGCGACCAGCTCGGCCAAACAAGAGTTTATCTGGGACGTTTCCAGAACAACATCAACAATCTAGTTTCAAACTATCAACCTCAACAAGAAGAAGAGTAAGGTTAATTATGATTCGCAACGTAGCCATCATGGGCGCAACCGGCGCCGTCGGCCAGGAAATCCTTTCCATCCTCGAGGAACGTAACTTCCCGCTGCAGAGCCTGAAGCTCCTCGCCTCCGAGCGTAGCGCAGGCAAGGAATTCAAGTTCAAGGGCGAAACACTCAAGTGCGAAGTCCTGAACAAGGATTCCTTCAAGGGCATCGACCTGGTGCTCAGCTCCGCCGGTGCCGCAATTTCCCAGGAATTCGCCCCCATCGCCGTCGAAAACGGCGCCGTGGTCGTCGACAACACTAGCTTCTTCCGCATGGACCCGAAGGTCCCGCTGGTCGTGCCCGAAGTGAACCCCGAAGACATCAAGCTCTACAAGGCTGAACTCGGCGGCAAGGGCATCATCGCCAACCCGAACTGCACGACCATCATGATGGTCGTGGTCTTGAACCCGATCGAAAAAATTTCCCACATCAAGAAGATTCACATTTCTTCTTACCAGAGCGCGAGTGGCGCAGGCGCTATCGCCATGGAAGAACTCAAGCAGCAGTACAAGGACATCATCGAAACGGGCACCACCACGCACATCGCGAAATTCCCATTCCAGCTTGCGTACAACGTTATTCCGCAGATCGACAAGATGACGGAAAACGACTACACCAAGGAAGAGATGAAGATGTTCAATGAGACGCGCAAGATTATGCACTCCGACGTCCGCACGAGTGCCACCTGCGTGCGCGTGAGCTCGCTGCGCTCTCACTCCGAATCTGTGTGGTTCGAAACGGAACGTCCGGTGTCTGTGGAAGAAATCCGCAACGCCCTCAAGAACGCTCCGGGCGTGACCCTCAAGGACGACCCGCAAAACTACGTTTACCCGATGCCGCTCGAAAGCGCCGGCAAGGACAACGTGTTCGTTGGCCGTATCCGCAAGGACCTCGCCGACGACAACAGCAACACGCTGTGGCTCACCGGCGACCAGATTCGCAAGGGTGCCGCCCTCAACGCCGTGCAGATTGGTGAAATTCTCGCAAAGGGTGTGTAATCCGAGAGTCATCCTGATTCATACGCACATTTAAAAAGCCGTCCCGCAAGGACGGTTTTTTTAATATTTGAAAAGTCCCACATGTAAATCTATATTTGTGCGCATGAATTACAAAAAAATCCTTCCCTTTTTGATTTCTTCCGCATTCCTGTTCGCAGCATGCGGTGATGACAGTTCATCCACTTCTGCAAATACTTCTATCGAAGAATCTTCTGAATCCCAGGACAGTTCATCCTCCAAGGGCGAAGCCAAATCTTCATCTTCGAAAAAGGACACCGCCAAATCCTCATCGTCAAAAAAAACTGACGCCAAGTCTTCGTCATCAAAGAAAAACGATGCAAGTTCCTCTTCGACAAAGAAAGATGGCTCCAAATCTTCGTCATCAACAAAAGACGATGCAAGTTCCTCTTCGACAAAGAAAGATGACGACAAATCTT
>JAEEGG010003086.1_pt1 | contig 41920 bp, 37 predicted proteins | sample 9134161 | NCBI WGS metagenome assembly JAEEGG01 (sample SAMN16246543, study PRJNA631951) | gut metagenome | biome: gut microbiome; feature: rumen; material: CR-attached | host: Bos | place: Iran: Karaj | collected 2018-10 | reverse complement strand
ATAGCCAAATCCTCATCGACTTTACTCTTATCGGACACAGCATCGTCACCAACGACGTGCTTCGATTCTTTGTCCAGACTCTAAAGACTTGTAAAGGGAGTGGGTATTGATCTGTCCCACGATATAGCACTTGACTTACCTAGGCACTTGTCCCCTCACTCCCTACGGCCATAATCCCTAGCAAAACTACGAAATCATAACCGCATGTACTAAACAATAACGATGTTTAACATCAGACATTTAGAACATTTTCTATAGTCTGATGCAAAGGTAAGAGAGGTACTTAGGTATGACGGCTGCTATGACTCAGGCACCTGTCTTAGAAATTCCCACGGCTATTTTGTGCATAAATAGAACAAATTGAATAGACAAATTTATGAAAAAGACAATGTTATGGATGCTCGCCGCCATCCTCATTTGCGGCGCAAGCGTATTCACGGCGTGACACAAGAGGGACAGTCCCTTTTGTGAGTAGTCGCTGGGACAGGTACTTGGGTATGACGGCTGCTATGACTCAGGTGCCCCCGTGACTAGGAGGAATCATGTGCGGATGGCGATCGGCTGTCCGCACTTTTTTCTGAAAAAGCTTGGAAGATTGGAAAACTTATCGTAAATTTGCACCCAGAAACATAAAAGAAACAATTATGGCGACATTAGTATTACATATTCCCGACGAAAGTCTCGTCCAAAAAGTGAAGCAGGCCTGCAAGATGTTGGTAGGTGTGGCTTCGGTGAAGGTACAGAAGGATGCCAAGCCAAAGGAGTATGATATCACCAAAACGGCAGGTTACCGTGAAGCTATGGATGACGTGAAGAACGGTCGTGTTTATCACGCCGACAGCGTGGACGACATGTTTAAGCAAATACTTGGCTGAGGTATGTATAGCATCGACTATACCAAGCGTTTCGAGAAGGACCTGAAACGTTGCAAGAAACGCGGACTGGATATGCAACTTATACAGGACGCTGTGGCGTTGCTTGCTGCTACTGGCACGCTGCCCGCACAGTATCGTCCGCACAAGTTGTCGGGCGACATGGACGGACAATGATAGATCACGGGACGGTTCTTTGATCTGTTCCCCAAAGATGAGAATAGGAAACGGAAGTCCGCGCGGCTTCCGTTTTTTCGTCCGAGACCCTCTCTTATCCCCCTGCGTAGGGGGAAGAAGGATAAAAAAGTAGGGGAAATAATAAAAATAGTTATAAAATAATTTGGATGGTAACTAGAAAATAGTTACATTTGCACCCAAATTTCAGTTACAAATGGGTACAAAAGAAAAATTAAGAAACCGTTTTCTGAAGATGCCATCGGATTTCACTTTCGATGAGATGCAACGATTATTGGAAGGATATGGTTACGAAAAGAGCAATAAAGGGAAGACCTCAGGATCTCGACTGATATTCAAGAATGGTAACAAGCGCCCTATCATGCTCCATAAGCCTCATCCTGGCAATATCGTAAAGGAATATGCCATGAAGCAGGTATTTGATGATTTGAAAGAAGCAGGTTTTATAAAAGAAGAGGATTGATTATGAATTCAATGACTTATAAAGGCTATTTAGGCTCTGTAGCCTATAGCGAGAAAGATCAGGTGTTCTTCGGTAAGATTGAAGGCATCAATGGTTTGGTAAACTTTGAGGGTGAAAGTGTGAAAGAACTCACTGAAGCCTTTCACGAGGCTGTCGACGATTATCTGGCTTATTGCGAAGATGAAGGCATTGAGCCTGATAAGAGTTATACGGGAGTCCTCAATGTTCGTCTGACACCATCCATTCATCGACAGATAGCGATGTTAGCTCGCCAGGCTGGATTAACCATCAATGCATACATTAAGGACACTTTAGAGAAAAGAATCAAGACTGCAGCGATTTTGTGACACAAAGGGGGCAGGCATCTCTTGATCACTTTTACTGAAAATAATCTTCGTTCACCTATCGCTGGGGCCAGGCCCCGGTGATATAGTAAACATATCACGATTTGAAATCGAACTAAAAGGAAGCCGTCGACATTCCCATGCCGACGGCTTTTTAATGAATGTATAACTCCTTACTTACATTCCCATGCCAGCAAGGTACAACTAACTTGATATAACTTGATAAAAATTTTGAAACAATTTTTACTATTAACCTTTTAATCAGCAGCAAAAGTAGTGAATATATTTGAGATCCCCAACTTTTTTTGAGAATATTTTGCATATTTTGAAGATTTCTTCTTACCTTTGCAGCTCATTTCATTAATTTTTAAATTGATAATGCCTTGTCATTCGTGAGAATCACGAGGTCGCATGAATAAATGTGGTTATCAATTTACCTTGCAGTTCGCGAGAACAGCAAATGGTCTATGGTTTTTAGTTTAACATTTTAATCACCTCGCTGTTCGTGATGAATGGCGAGTTTTTTGTCGTCTAAGATACTCTCGCTCGAAAAAACTCAAATATAATTTGTTTTTTTACTCACTTATTCGTATCTTTGCAGCCCAATATCAAACATATTTGGTTTTTTAAATTATTCACAGATTGTGTTTCTCCCCCTCGTCATTCGCGAGAACCACGAGGAGGTTCGCATGAAATTAATAGATAATATTGTACCTTGCAGTTCGTGAGAACAGCTATGGTTTTAAGTTTGTAATTTAATTCACCTCGCTGTTCGTGATGAATGGCGAGGATTTTTTGTTTTTTTCTTGCTAGAATAAAAAGTTTTGCTTATCTTTGCACCATTATTGCGAATTATACAACTAAAATAAAAACGATTATGAAAAGATTAATAGTTTTGGCGTTTTTGGGGTTTTCATTATGCAGTTATGCTCAAAAGGTTTTGAGTGGTACTTTTGAACTGCCAGCAAATGAAAAGTATCTCACACTTGATTGGGACTGTACCCAGACCATTTTTGATAAGAAATACACAGAAAAAGAATGGCAAGCCATCAAGGGGGATGACTGGCCAAACGCCAAAAAACAAGTCATTGAAGGTATTGTGCGTGATATGAATGATAAAATGGGCAAATCAAGAATCATTGCTGTTCTGCCAGGCAGTGAACTGCAAGGAGCATACACCTTGTATATCTGTCCCCAGAAATTAGATAGAAAAGGAAATAACAAATCTACCTATATATTAAAAGATGCCCAAGGAAATGAAATAGGCAGGGCAGAATTTGCCGGTGATGGAGGCCATTGGGGAACTTTTGCAAACCTTATGGGTGACGGCTATGAGAAAGCTGGCAGCAAATTGGGAGCACTCATCACGAAATACAACAAAATGAAAAAATGACGTCGTTCTGATGACAATAGATGCTTACTACGACAAGATAATAAAGAAATAACTTATATGCAATACGAACAGACTTTCAATGCGATAGACAATATCCTGCGTAACGAGGCGGGATGCAGCACAGAGTTGGACTATCTGGAGCAGACCTCTTGGCTGCTGTTCTTGAAGTATCTCGACGATCTTGAAAACGAGCGGGATATGAAGGCCATGCTTTCGGGCAAGCAGTATAAGCCCATCATTACCGGCTATATGCGCTGGAGCCAATGGGCTGCCCCGAAGACAAAGGAAGGAAAGATCGACGATGTGAACGCCATGACAGGCCCTGACCTCGCCAAGTTCGTGGATGAAAAGCTCTTTCCCTATCTGCGCGATTTCCAGAAGACGGCCAGCAGCGCCAATACGCTGGAATATAAGATTGGTGAGATTTTCGCCGAATTGCGTAACAAGATAACTTCGGGCTATAATCTCCGTGAGATCATCAACAAAGTAGATGAGCTTCACTTCCAGAGTGCAGAGGATAAGCACGAGATGACGGTGCTCTATGAGAGTAAGATTGCCAAGATGGGTAATGCCGGGCGCAATGGTGGAGAGTATTACACACCCCGTCCGCTGATCCGTACCATCGTGAAGGTTGTTGACCCTCAGATCGGCGAGACGGTCTATGACCCTGCCTGCGGTTCTGCGGGATTCCTCTGCGAAGCCTTCAACTATATGAAGGAGAAGGTGCATGGCACTCAGGACTCCAAGACGCTGCAGGAGGATACCTTCTATGGCGTAGAGAAAAAGCCTCTGCCGTATATCATCGCCACCATGAACATGATTTTCCATGGTGTGGCAGCTCCTAATATCATCAGAGGTAATACGCTGGCCATCAATCTGAGCCAGATTCAGGAGAGCGACCGTAAGAAGGTGATCCTTGCCAATCCGCCGTTTGGTGGTTCTGAGCGAGGTGAGGTGAAGCAGAACTTCGACATCAACACCAGCGAGACGGCCTATATGTTTATGCAGCACTTCATCAAGATGCTGAAGACTGGAGGCCGTGCGGGTATTGTGATCAAAAATACCTTCCTGAGCAATGGCGATGCTTCGGCACTTCGTAAGTTGCTGTTAGAGCAATGCAATCTGCATACCATTCTCGATCTGCCGTCTGGCGTGTTCCAGGGTGCAGGCGTAAAGACGGTGGTGCTCTTCTTCGATAAGGGAAAGAAAACGGAGAAGATATGGTATTATCAGTTGAATCCCGGTCGTAACCTCGGCAAGACCAATGCCCTGAATGAAGAAGACCTGGCAGATTTCCTGAGACTTCAGAAGACGAAGGCCGACAGCGAGAATTCTTGGACTGTAGACTGTAGAGACTTGGGCGAGGATTGTGACCTCTCCGTGAAGAACCCGAATAAGATAGAGGAGAAGGACGAGCGCACGCCACAGGAAGTTTTTGAAAATCTGAATAATCTGCAATCTCAGGCTGATGATATTTTGGAGGCTCTTCAAGAAGAGTTCTGGAAAGACGATATTGAAGACGTTTTCGGCTTTGTCGACGAAAACAGCGACGACTATATTGTTAATCATCGTCTCACGAAAGAAGAGAGGCGCGAATATGACGAGCTTGAGAAACAGGCTGACGAACTCATGAAAATGAAGAGATCAGCCAGTTCCGATGAAAGAGATAGCCTAAAGAGGAAGGTGTCAAAATTGTATGAAAGGATGGAAGACCTCATCGATAAATACAAGGATGATGAAGAAGAATATGAGGAGGATGAGAAATGAAAGAGGGCTGGAAATATAAAACTTTTGCAGAATGTGTTGTAAAGATACCTAAGCAAAAACAAGTCAAATCAAAGGATTACAAATCCGCTGGTCTATATCCTATTGTATCTCAAGAGAAAGAGATTATAAGTGGATATTGGGATGATAAAAGTTATCTTTTTACACATGATAAACCAGTTATTATATTTGGTGACCATACAAAAGAAATAAAATACATCGATTTTGATTTTGTTGTAGGTGCGGATGGGACACAGATTCTATCCCCCCAAGATGATATAGACGCAAAATTCTTTTATTATACATTATTGTCTACACCTATAAGGGCTCTTGGTTATGCAAGGCATTTCAAACTTTTGAAAGAAAAGTGTTTCTATATTCCTTGCTTAGATGAACAACGGTTGATAGCTTCTCGACTTGATGCTGCTTTCTCTCATATTGACGAGCTGAAAGCCAATGCTGAAAAGCAACTCTCCGAAGCCCGTGCCCTCTTCCAGAAATCCCTCGCTAAAGCAATGGAATCAAAAAGGGGATGGGAGAAAAGAACTTTGGATAATATTTGCAATTTAAATTGTGGATTTGCATTTGACAGCAAAGGATACACAAATAAGGAAGATGATATCTTGTTGGTTTGTGGAGATAATATTATCCATTGCGGTTTTCGATGGGAAACAATAAAACGTTGGCCTAAAGAGGATTATGAGGGATTGAATCGTTTTGCGCTAAAAGAAAACGATATAGTTTTAGCAATGGATAGGCCGTGGGTTAAGAGTGGCTTGAAAATAGCCAAGATCTCAAAAAATGAATTACCATCTTTGCTAATCCAACGAACAGCTTGCATCAGGTCAGGAAAGAATACTTATCCTGCTTTTTTATATTATGCATTGCAAACTGAGGCTTTTATTAAGCATTTAGTTACACAACAGACTGGGGTTGGAGTTCCACACATAAGTGGTAGACAGATTTTGAGTTTTGACATTTCCATCCCCCCTCTCTCAGAGCAGCAGCGCATCGTTGAGCGTTTGGACGCTCTTTCGGCTCATGTCCGTGAGTTGGAGGAGAATCAGAAGAAGATCATTTCCGAGTGCGATGCCCTGAAGCAGGCATTATTAAGAAAAGTATTTGAATAGGTGTAAAGCATGATTTGTTTACGATGAATAAAGAAATGACAGATATAGAGATAAAGGCAATTCTCAATGAGAATGCCATGCTAAAGGAGGAGAATCAAAGGCTTCATTCTTTAGTAGCGGGGATGATGAAGCAGATATTGGATTTCGAGTCCTCTTTGGCAGATTACAAAAAGAATTTCAAAAAGCAATTACAAACCGAAGCAAGGCAAGCATATCTTTCGGCAGACAAAGGAATCGTTGGTAAATTTATGCTGAAAATTGCAGATCAGCCCATAAGTAACAGGGCTAAAAATGTTTTGAGAGCCAACAACTGCGAAACTTTGGGTGATCTTGCTTCACTACAGAAGACGGATATTCTGAGATTTAGACATTTTGGAGGAAATGGACTTTCAGAACTAAGCAACCTATTGGAATCCAAAGGCCTTGATTTCGGAATGGATGTAAAGGGTATCATCGAGGAATCTCTTAAAGGATTTGAAAACGGAGAAAACAGTAAAATGTAAGAGTCATTGTATTTCTGATATAATATGGATGAGAGTGCAACCAGACGGAAGAAGATAGACCCTGCGCTGTATAGTGCCGGATGGGAGCAGGTGCCTGAGAGCGAGATCCTCACAGAGCAGCGGGCTTACTTGATAGCCCCTGGCCATGTGAGTGCCCTGCCTCAGAACCGTCACCCTAAGAAGGCCGACTATGTGCTGGTGTATCGGGGAAGGAAACTCGCCATCATCGAAGCTAAGAGCGACGAGAAGGATGTGAGCGAGGGTGTGGAGCAGGCCAAGCTCTACGCCGAGATGATGCAGATACGCTTCACCTACGCTTGCAACGGCGATGAGATTTGGGCTATCGACATGGGTGTAAAGGATAGAGAAGGTCGTTATGTCATTCCTTCTACTGAAGGCCCTGCTGATAAGTTCCCGACACCTCAGGAACTCTGGAAGATGACCTATCCCGATCAGAAACCGTGGCGGGATAAGTTTGTGCTCTGTCCCTTTAACCGTGGTGGTGGCAGGAGCGTGCGCTATTATCAGGAGAATGCCATCAACAACGTGCTGAATGCCATTGCCGACGGAGAGAAGCGTATCCTTCTGACGATGGCCACCGGCACAGGAAAGACCTATACTGCTTTTCAGATCTGTTGGAAGTTATATGAGACTAATTGGAATACAAAGGGTACGGATTTGAAACCCCGCATCCTGTTTATCGCTGACAGGAACATACTGGCTAATCAGGCCAAGAACGACTTCGAGCAGTTCCATGAGGATGCGATGGAGCGCGTAACGGCAGAACGCCTGAATAAGAAGACCGGCGACGGGGCTCTGAACGGAAAACTGCCGAAAGCCAGGAATATCTATTTCACCATCTTCCAGACGGTGATGGGCGATGACGATAGCGGACAGCCTTATTATAAGCAATGGCCGAAGGACTTCTTCGACTTCATCATCATCGACGAGTGCCACCGAGGCGGTGCCAACGACGAGAGTGAATGGCGCGAGCTGATGAAATGGTTTGATCCTGCCGTACAGTTAGGTATGACGGCCACACCGAAGAGAAAGGTTAATGCCAATACCTACGAATACTTTGGCGAGCCTGTATATACCTATTCCCTGAAGCAGGGTATCGAAGACGGCTACCTGACACCCTTCCGAGTGAAGATCTCAGAATCGAATATTGACACCTATCAGTATGAAGAGGGCGACGATGTGGAGAGAGATATCGACATTACGAAGACCTATACGGAGAAGGACTTCTATCATGGCGACATTGAGATGAAGCAACGAGACGAGCACCGTGTGAAGGAGTTCCTCGAACAGATGGAGAATCCTGATCAAAAGTCGCTCGTGTTCTGTGCCACCCAGCAACATGCTATGATAGTCCGTGACCTGATCAATAAGAACAAGAAAGTACCCGATTCCAACTATTGCCAGCGGGTGACGGCTGACGATCAGGCAAAAGGCGAAGAGCAGCTGAAGCTTTTCCAGAATAACGACTATATAAGACCCACCATTCTCACCACCTCGCAGAAACTTTCTACTGGCGTGGATGCCCGAAACGTGAGGAACATCGTGCTGATGCGCCCCGTGAACAATATGGTGGAGTTCAAACAGATACTGGGAAGAGGCACACGACTATTTGATGATAAGTTCTACTTTACCATCTATGATTTCGTTGGTGCCCATAAGAGATTCAACGACCCAGACTGGGACGGTGATCCTTTCTGCTCGGTATGCGGCAATTATCCATGTACTTGCAGGAAAAGACCACCGAAACCTTGTCCTAAGTGTGGGAAGTTCCCTTGTGAGTGCCCGCCTCCGCCACCACCTAAGCCATGTCCTGTATGCGGTAATCTGCCGTGTACCTGTCCGGGAGGGAACAAGAAGAAGGTGAAGGTCAGGCTTTCTCATATCAGGGAGTTGCTATTACATACAGACTGGCATGAGCGTATTCAGTTTGGCGACGAGATGATCACACTCGGCGATTATGTAGATAAACTCAAATTACGACTCCCCAGCATCTTCGAGGATGATGAAGAATTACGTGAGAGATGGAGCCAGCCCGATACACGTCAGCAGCTGCTCGAACTTTTAGAGGAAAGCGGATTCCAGGAAGACAAACTCAATATGCTGCGTGAGTTTATGGGCTACGAAGACTGTGATATGCTCGACGTGCTGGAGTTCATTGCCTATAATTCCACACCTATAGAAAGAGAGCGCAGGGCTCAGATTCTGCGACAGGTGGAGGCCAAGAAGTTGAACCAGCAGCAGATGGACTTCGTGAACTATGTGCTAGACCTGTATGTCAGGAACGGCTTCAAGGAGCTGGATTCCGACAAGCTCAGCACCATCCTTGAAATGAAATATCATTCGCTGTCAGATGCCATGCGAGAGTTAGGATTGAAACCCTATGAGATGCGTAACTTCTTCCTGGATATTCAGGAGGAACTGTATAATGGCTTGGCAGTGGTCAACTACAAAAAGAGGAATAATGCAGATGATGAGTACATGCCTCAGTACCTGATGGCTGCAGATCCATTACTTCCCCCTGATCCGGATTGAGTACATCTTGCTATAATGAAGCCGTCGACATTCACATGCCGGCGGCTTCTCCTAACCTTAAATCTAATACCATGAAAAATACAAAAAGTGTGAGCCGTCGTCACGACGGGGTATGGGTTTATCTGATATTATTCAGCAGGTCCGAGGCTGAAGTCTCTTGCATACGGATGTAGGCAAAGAGCTTCTTCCCAGCATCCTTCAGACTGGCACCAAAGACGTAGACTACATCATCGATAATGAGGAAGCGGTCGTGGTTTCGCTGGCAGTAATTGACTGCGATGGGTGGATACTGCTGGTTATGACGCTGGATGTCAAGTTGCAACTGTCGCATATTTTGTGACTGTTGACGAGTGTATATGGTGGCAGAGACGTTGGCGTTACGATTACTGAGCATCGTCAGGGTATCGACATCAATGTAATTGTCGATGAGGACAATGGACGTCTTGGCCTGTTTGATGAGGCTGATGATGTGTGCGTAGGCATCGAAGATCTGTCCGTCGTAGAAGATTCCTTCTATTGGTGGCAGGGAGGAACGGACGAAGAAGGCCACTTTGTCTTTTAGTTCCTTTATCTCGATGTCTTGTTGTGCTGCATGTTGTTCCAATGCAGCGATGCGCGTATTGACCACATAGCCTCGTAACAAGTATTCTTTCAAGACTTTGTTGGCCCATTGACGGAATTCAATACCTCTTTTTGTATTTACCCTAAATCCAACAGAGATGATGACATCGAGATTATAAAACTCGATTTTGCGTTTTACATTCCTTTTACCCTCCTTCCGAACTAGTTCCAAAATGGAACTTGTTGCGTCTTTCTCTAATTCCTCACATTCATAAATGTTCTGAAGATGTTTGGTGATTGCTTGCCGTCCAGTTCCAAACAGCTCTGCCATTTGTGCCTGGCTGAGCCAAACAGTTTCACTTTCCATTCTGACCTCCAGCCTGATGGTCTCATCGGGCTGATACATGACGATTTCGCCTTTAGTTGATTCGATGTTGCTCATACTATTGTGCATTAAGTTTAACTTTGGTGCTGCAAAGGTAAGGATAATATTTTAAACGTCCAAATCTTTTGGAAACTTTTTTTCGCTTTCTGGCCATGATTATATAATAGGTGGGGAGGGCAAATCGGCTTCCGATTCTATAATATACACTAAAGAAGTTGGATTATTTTTTAATCGTTTCAGAAATATACATCTTTTAAGAATGTTCTCGCCGATATTGTTTTTTTCTCATTTAACTTTGCAGCCAAATTCCTCCAAATGGGGGCCAAAAAACATATTTTTCAACTAACATTTAACATTAAAAAATTATGATGGAACAAAACGAAAACGGACTGCCCGACAGTCAGAAGGGTTTCGAGGAGGCGCTGCAGCTGCTCGAAGCCTTTAAGGAGATGACACAAGTAATGATGGAACTCATCAGAAAACCTGCAGTCAACAAAACCTATAATTATCATGTTTATCATGGCCCTGTGTATAACTACAACAGCATGACACCTAAAACAGGAAGCCATAAAGAGGAGAAGCGTAGTAGTCAAGTTCCAACCTTCAAAGAGATGATTACGGTGTTTAAGAAGGCCTGTAAGGAAGGACTATGGAACTCTATGCGCTCCTGGGGCGTGGGATTCCAGATGTGGAAGATATGGGGTTGGGATGGTACTGTCTCTGACTTTGTGGATCTTGTAAATGAAAGTGTTGAAACGGCTGAGTTTGAATATGGATGTAATCTGGATGCCGTTTATAAGATGATAAGCAAAGGGCATCTGTCACTCCATTTGGAAAATTGGCGTAAAGATGGGGTATTGGAGACATACTGTCTTTTGGGTGAACTGATAAACAACGAGTTGATGATGCTTTATCCACCTAAATCGGATGCATTGAAAGAGTAAGAGGTCTGATAGGAAGTCCAAAACTCCAAATTTCGAGTCCAAAAGTCCAAATTTGAGTCCAATGCACAGTCGTATTTTGACTGTGCTTTTTTTTGTGCCTAATTTTGCGGTGTGATTCTTAGACATAAGGACATACTTTTTAAAACAACAAATTAAAAATCAAAAAAGTAACATGGTTGAAACATTTATCGTAAAGCAAGTTTTTCCATTGACGGAGTTTGATGGAAGAGAGGGCAAAGTGAAGGCTTTGCCTATGATTCTCGCTGGTGCTTCTGGTGAGATTTATCTCGAGGCCTACAATGACAGGGCAGAAAAATTGTCAAGTGAAGGGATTTGTAACGGTTGCGGCATTGCCGCCTCGCTGAATTTTGGTGTAAAGTCTTACACGCCACAGGGTCAGCAGACTTCCGGATCTGCTACCACTTTCTATCGTACCCAGGTCTATCTTGAGGAGTTTGTCATCATCAATAATGCAATTAAAGGGTTCTAAGCGGTATGAGACAGCTGGATTTTTCAAACGGGAAGGTAGAGGTTCTGACGCTGGATGAGCTGAAGGCGACACAGACGGAGAACTATTCGAACACGCAGACGCCCGTTGGCGGCATCTACCACTTCGACCTCATCAGACGGATCGTGGATCACCTGGACCAGGCGGGGCTGAACCCTGAGATACAGGAGATCTTCGCCGCCAACAACGCTGACAGGTACCGCCCGGGCGTGACGGTGAACCAGGACCTCTTCAGGGAGTACGGTGACTTTGCCGTCGAGACGCACACGCTGCGCCGTATCTATGCCAACATCAATCTGCCCGACGGCCGGAATGGCGAGACGGGACTGAACGTGGCGGTGGCCTACCACCAGAAGGGTATCCAGATCGGTGTAGGGCCTTACGTGTACGTCTGCCATAACCAGACCATCGTGGGCGCCCAGGACGTGTTCAGCACCCAGCGCATCTCACAGGCCAGGGGATGTGAGGTGCTCGTAAAGAACGTCGAGGATATCCTCACCCAGTTCCGTGGCTATCTGCAGGACTTCGCGGCCCGCAGGGATGAGATCACGCGGTTCGTGGAGGATATGAGACAGCACTGGTTTGAGGAGGTGCACTTCAACAGGCTTGTGACGCTGCTGATGACCTCGCGCATACGCAAGGACCATCCGCACAGGAACATCCACACCAAGACGGGCTATGCCCTGTCGTCCTCACAGATCAACGAGTCCGTGGCCCGCTATCTCATCAATGCCGTTGAGAGATGCCAGACGGGCGATCTCGACCAGGGATTCCCGGTGTCAACGTGGTGGGACGCCCTGAACGACTTCAACTTTGTGCTCAAGGGTGACAAGATCGACATCCCTGCCCTCATTCCCCAGCACGTGGGACTCAGTGACGCTTTCCGTACGGTCTACAACGAATACTTCGGATGATGGAAGAGAAGCAGGAGAAGAAGGTGGTGCTGGCAGAGCCCCTGGAGGGCGATGCCTACTCACCACGTCCCAGCCGGAAGCCCGACATCTCGAGACGGGCCAAGCTGGAGGGCTGGCACGAAGAGGGGATCTACGTGGTGTCGTCGGTCGTGCAGAGGCCCGAGCTGAAGCGGGAACGGATCATCGACCAGAAGAGCTTCAAGGTGTCGAAGACCGCGGGGGATAAGTCGTCGCTCTGCCTGAACATGAGCGTGGACTCCGAGGCTGCCGATCCCTACGGCCAGATGATTGAGAAGGTGGTCAGGGAGCTGGGGCCGAAGGCTCACAAGCCCGTGAAGTTCCAGGCCTCGGGGCTGGTGTTCGAGGACGGGGAGAGGCTGAAGATCTACCACTCGAAGAAGGCCCAGGAGATCAGGTGTGTGATCTGCCTGGACTCCTCGCAGTCGAAATACAAGGTGTTTGCCGAGGTTTCGGACATGATGTCAAAGATTTACAAAACCATAGAAAGTATCAAATAATAAGGACTATGTACAGGAGAATGAACGCAAAGGGAAAGGCGCTTCTTGAATTCTACAAGGAGAAGCAGGAAGTGGCACAGGGCTACTGGCATTGCATCCGCTCGTTTGCCGAAGGCTGCGCCTATTTCGCCGAGGAGATGCACGCGCATCTGATGTTTACGTCACGCGACCCGAGGCTGCAGGCGCTGACGGGAAAACTCTACAATGACTGGGTACACGAACGCTATCTGGAGGGCCTGCCCGCCGACGACTACGACCAGTTCGTGAAGGACGTGCTGGAGAAGGCCGTCAAGAAGATGATCACCGACTTCAAACTGGACCTTGAGGGATGGCTGTCTGCGCAGAAATAAGGAGAGGGACGCCAACCGTCCTGATCGAGTCGTTGGAGGATCTCACCGGTCTGTTCAAGGACGAGGAGGTGAGGCGTAATATTACGGCTTACCGTGAAGGCCTGCAGCAGATTGCCATGTTTGAAGGGCATGGGGATGTCACGCTGGCCGCCAGGAAGAAGAAAGAGATCGCAAGATACAAGGACTCCCTGCCCGGAGTCGTGTTCCAGGCGAGGGCTTTCAAGACTCACCGGTGGGTTGACCGCGAGGGGCATGACCACGGCGACGGTGCGTGGCGCCATCAGGAGCATGTGGTCATGAACGGGCTGTTCATCGTGGACATCGACCACGTGGATGATCCCCGTGAGCTATGGCAGGAACTGCTGCGCAAGAACGTGATGTCGTGGACTCCGTTCATGGCGTTTGTCTCGCCCAGCGGCCAGGGGCTGAAGATCGTCCTGCCGTGCAGCGTGGAGCGGGGCAACCTGGCCCAGAACCAGGCGGCCTTTGCCAGGGAGTTCGGGGTGGAGGTGGACAAGAAATGCAAGGACGCCTCGCGCCTGACGTTCGTGTCGATATATGAGGATATACTTCTGATCAATCCAAACATCATCACCTATGAGAATAAAGCCTTCGTGGATAAGTGGAACGGTCGCTATAGCGATGGCTCTGCTGATCTTGACCTATTTGATGCTGCAGGTAGTCATCCTGCTGACAATGATATTCCCGAAGTAGAGAATGAGAACCTGGACGTCTGGGTGAGGGACTGCATCAGCAAGGTGAAGAAAGACGAGACGCTGGACATAGACGAGGCACTCGAGAAGATCTGCTACAAGGGCATCCGCATCAACATCCTCGTCAACGACTGGATAGAGGAGATGAATGTCAGGGAGGGCGAGCGGCACGACCTCATGATGCGACTGGCCAGGGACATGCGCCACATCGTGGAGAACAATCACAAGGCGGTGTGGTACTATCTGCTGAAGCAGCAGTTCGTCAGGGACCTGATCAGGGAGGGCGACCATGTGGAGCGGGACGTCAGTGACTCGCTGGCCTACAAGTACACCACGTATATGCCCAAGGTCTTCCAGAAGGTGCTGAAGCAGCACGCCGAGGAGATCCACAAGTCGACCCCCTACCAGATGAACAAGGAAGCCATCTATGAGCAGTACAACAAGTACGGCGAGAGTTTCAAGGCCCTCTTCCGCTACTACCCGACGATGAAGGAGCTGACCGCCAAGTTCGGGGTGTCGTCCTATCCTGCCGTGCTGTTCAGCGGTGCCGCCCTCTACGGCACGCTGGCCACCCGGTGCTACTACTACCACTACCATGAGCCGGAACTGAAGAGAAGGCTCAACTATGAGATCTTCGTCATTGCCGACCCGGCAACGGGAAAGAGCGGCATCGGCTCGCTGGCGAGGCTGATACTGAGTCCCATCTCCGCAGAGGACAAGGTGTTCCACGACGGCATCAACAGGATGAAGAAGGAGAAGAAGGTGAATGCCGACGCCAAGGAGAAGGACAAGGTCAAGGTGAACGTGGTGGACTCGAAGGTCAGGATCCACGGTGCCAGGACGGCCAACAATGTGTTCATCGAGGACATGGTGAACAACTGGGAGGAAATCGACGGGGAGATAGTCCATCTGCACCTCTTCACCTTCGATGCCGAGCTGGAGGCACAGCTGGTGGCCAGCAAGGGCGGCCAGTGGATTGACAAGAGCGTGTTTGAGCTGAAGGCCTTCCACAATGAAACCGACGACCAGATGTACCGCAACAACGACTCTGTCTCCGGTCCGTTCGACGTGTACTGGAATTTCCTCTACACGGGCACGGCCTATTCCCTCTACCGCAAGGTCACGAAGACCAACTTCGGCTCCGGCCTCTCTACGCGCCTGGCTGTCATCTCCCTTGCTGCCAAGAAGCACAAGATGATGGAATTCAGCAAGAACGCCAGGCCGTACCAGCTGAACAACGAGACGCTGAAGATGTGGGCGTTCCGCATGGACAGCGTGAAGGGCGAGCTGCCCATCTGGCCCATCGTGGAGCAGGCCTGGAAATGGACGAACGACATCATGAAGATCTGCGAGGAGACGGACGACGATGCGCTGGAGTTCATGGTGAAGCGCGTGTGCTACTATGGCATCAACTGCTCGGTGCCCTATATCATCATGCGCCATTGGGAGGAATGGGTGAAGGACCATACGCTGTCGATCGACCAGCACGACCTGGATCTCTGCGAGCTCTTCATGGAGGTGCAGCTGTTCTCACAGAAGCTGTATTTCGGCCGTATGACCGAGAAGTACTGCGAGGGCAGCGACCAGCGCATCGCAGAGGAATCAGCCGAGAACATGCACACGAAGACCGTCAGCCAGCTGGCCAAGCTGCCTGATGAGTTCACGGCCACCGCTTGCGTCAAGACGCTGGGTGTTACCCAGAATTACGCCAGGGTGCTGGTTTGTCGTTGGACGAAAGAAGGTCTGGTCTGTCTCAAAGAAGACTCAAAACCGAAGAAATATTTTAAAACTGATAAAGGTAAAACAGTATGAGCAAAGAAAAGAACACGATGGAGCCTGCGGCAGGGAAGAACGCCTTGCCGTTAGGCCTCCGCCAGAACAATCCATTGAACATCCGCAAGAGCGGAGCGAACAAATGGCAGGGCGAAGCGAACGGGCATCCAGAATACAAGTTTTGTGAGTTTACGGATATCGTGTGGGGCTACCGCGCTGCCCTCAAGATCATCTGTTGCACATACAGGAGGAGGGGGTGGACGAAGTTGTCGCAGGTCATCTCGAAGTGGGCGCCACAGTCGGAGAACAATACGTCATTGTATTTCGCCTACGTTCTCGCCCGGCTGATCAGGAAGCTGGACCTTTACAAGGTGAAGGACTTCACGCTGCCTGAGCCTACAATGGAAAATGCGGATGTATACATCTGCCTGGTCCACGCGATGGCCGTCGTCGAGAACGGGAAGGAGTTTGAGGATCTCATCGCTGACGGCGAAATAAGAATGGCCTACGAGATGCTTTTCCCGAAGTAACATAGCTATGTATGAGAACGAGTTTACAGGAGAAAGCTTACAGGAAAAAGTACCGCTGGTTTTGCAAGAGCTGTCCGTTGCTGGTTGTCGTTGAGAAAAGGCGCGGGAAAGAGATCAGCCTTTGCACACTCTTCGGCTTTTTCAGCTTAGAATCGAAACGAAAGTATTGTAGAGGCAGAAATAACAAGTCAAGGAAATGAGCCGTCAGCGACGGCTCGTTTTCTTGTTCAAATCATTACAACATTACAGCATTACAACATTACAGGAGGGTGCGCTATCATCTTATGCGCTTTTTGTCATTTATTTATTAAAATCTCTTAAAATACGTAAAAGTATATTATAATATCGAAACCGAACACTTATTGTCGAGTTTTGAACACGGGTAATTGGTAAATTATTAGTAATTTTGCACCCGATTTCGAAATCATTCGTTAGAATGACTGTTTAAACAGGATAATAAGCACCAGTTTCGACTGGTTGATGTATGGAAGAATTAAAGGTAGTAAAAGTCGGTAACAAACAGGAAATGGACGATTTCCTGAATGTGACGGATGTGGTTTATGCCGGATGCAAGCAGTACGTCCCTGATTTGCGGAGCGACGTGCGTGCGATGTTTACATCTACAGAGGATGCCAGTCAGCGCACCTCGGTGGTGCAGCCGTTCGTGGCCTATCGCGGTAAGGAAGTGGTAGGACGCGTGGTGGGCGTCATCAACAAGAAGGCTAACAATACCTGGAAAACGCGCAATGTCAGATTCTCCATGATTGAGTTCATCGACGACCTCGCCGTGTCGAAGGCGCTGCTGGACACCGTGGAGGCCTGGGGCAAGGCCCAGGGCATGGACAAGATGCAGGGTCCGATGGGCGTGACCGACTTCGACAAGGAGGGTATGCTCGTGGAGGACTTCGAACTGAGAGGTTCCGCGACCGCCTATTACAACCTGGACTATTACCCCAAGCACATGGAGCAGCTGGGCCTCGTGAAGGAGGTGGACTGGCTGCAGATACGCATCAACATCCCCGAGGAGGTGCCTGCGAGATATGCCCGCACGGCCCAGTACGCCCGGGAGCAGATGGGGCTGAAAGTGGTGAAGACCACGCACAAGGAGGTGCGGAAGGGTGCCTACGGTCCGAAGATCTTCAAGTTGCTGAACGAGGCCTACGCCCCCATCTTCGGATTCTCCGCCTTCTCAGAGAAACAGGCGCAGAAGTTCCTCGACCAGTACGTGCCCGTGCTCAATATGGACATGGTGCCGCTGGTGGAGAACGAGCAGGGCGAACTGATCGGTATTGCCGTGACGATGGTCAGCCTGACGGATGCACTGCAGAAGTCGCGCGGCCGTCTGTGGCCCACGGGATGGTGGCATCTGCTGAAGTCGCTGAAATGGAAGCACGAGGACAATACGGAGATGCTGCTGGTGGCTGTGCGCCCCGACTATCAGGGCCTGGGTGTGAACGCCCTGTTCTTCGACGACCTTATACCTATTTATAATAAATATGGGATCAAGTGGGCGGAGACAGGTCCGCAGTTGGAGGACAATGTGCGTGAGCTGACGCAGTGGAAGCCGCTGCATCCGCAGGTTGTCAAACGCCGCCGCTGCTGGCAACGCCCCCTGAGTTAGGGGGCCACAGGGGTCTGAACAAGCGCAGACCTCAATCAAAAATAGTTTAACAGGGTCGATGTCCGCTTGTTCAGACCCCTAAATCCCCTAACTTAGGGGACTTGTAAAATGGAAAGAAGAGTAGTAATTACAGGAATGGGCATCTGGTCATGTCTGGGTACGTCACTTGACGAGGTGAAGCAGTCGCTTTACGACGGCAAGAGTGGTATTATCTTCAGTCAGGAGCGCAAGGATGCCGGATTCCGTTCGGCACTCTGTGCCAACGTCCCCAAGGCCGATTTGAAGCCTTATCTGAACCGCAACCTGCGTCAGCTGATGCCTGAGGAGGCAGAGTACGCCTATATGGCCACGATCCAGGCCATGGAGCATGCAGGTCTCACACAAGACTATATCGACGCCCACGAGGTGGGTGTCATCTACGGTAACGACTCCGTGGCCGAGGCTACGATGCGCGCGCTGGACAAGTTCCGCCAGTTCGGGGCTACGGCCGCCTGCGGCAGCGGTGCCATCTTCCAGTCGATGAACTCGACGGTGACGATGAACCTCGCCACGCTGTTCCACCTGAAGGGTATCAACCTGACAACGTCAGCTGCCTGTGCCTCGGGTTCACACTCCTTAGGTCTGGGTTATCTGCTGATCAAGAACGGTCTGCAGGACTGCATCATCTGCGGTGGTGCCCAGGAGGCCAATATGTTCAGCGTCGCCTCGTTCGACGGTCTGATGGCGTTCTCCGTGCGTGAGGATGAGCCTACGAAGGCCTGCCGTCCGTTCGACAAGGACCGTGACGGACTGATTCCCGGCGGCGGTGCTGCCACGCTGGTGGTGGAGAGCTACGAGCACGCCAAGGCCCGTGGTGCGAAGATCCTTGCTGAGATCGTGGGCTGGGGCTTCTCGGGCAACGGCGACCATATCTCGACACCTAACGTGACGGGGCCCGCCCGTTCGCTGGAGCTGTGTCTGAAGGATGCTGGCGTAGACCTGCGCGAGATCGGCTATATCAACGCCCACGCCACCTCTACCCATGCCGGTGACGGTCGTGAGGCCATGGCCATCGCCCAGATCTTCGGCGACTACAAGGTGCCCGTCACCTCGACGAAGAGCCAGACAGGTCACGAGATGTGGATGGCCGGAGCCAGTGAGATCATCTATTCGATGCTGATGATGAAGAACGACTTCATCGGCGGTAGCCTGAACTTCGAGGCTCCCGACGAGGAGACGGCCTGCATCAACGTGCTGCCGGAGACGAAGGAGACGCACTTCGACATGTTCCTCAGCAACTCGTTCGGCTTCGGAGGCACTAACTCGACATTGATTGTCAAGGACTGGAAAGAATAGAAGTGAAAAGTGAACAGTGAACAGTGAAAAATTTGCTGCCGCCACAAAAGAAATCATAAAGTTCAAAGTTTAAAGTTTAAAGTTCAAAGTTAAGAAGATTATGACAAGAGAAGAAATCATTGAGCAGGTAAACAACCTGCTGTCAGAAGAGTTTGAGATTGAGCAGACTGAGTTCGCACCCGATGCCGTGCTGAAGGAGACCCTCCAGCTGGATAGTATCAACCTGGTAGACCTCGTGGCCCTGGTGCAATACACCTACAAGATCACCATCCCCGCCACCGATCTGCCCTCTATCAAGACATTCAACGACCTCTACGACTACATCGAGCAGCATCTGCCTGCTTAAAGGTAAAAAGGTAAAAAAGTAAAAAGGTAAAAAGATGAAGAGGTGATCCAATGACAGCACTTTTCATCAGGTTATACAAATTCTTCCGTGACCATCAGGCAGTCTGCTGGCTGTCGATGGTTGCGTTGTTTGTGTTCCTTGGCTATTTCGCCACGCGCATCCATCTCGAGGAGGACATCGACAAACTGATGCCTTCGTCGAAGAATGAGGACGGCACGACGAAACTGGCCTTTGCCAATTTGAGGATCAAGGACAAGACATTCCTGTTGTTTGAGGGGAAGAGATCCCTGGATCAGACCACCCCTAGCCCCTCCTACTCAGGAGGGGGAACAAGCGTGGAGGAGATAACGGAGACCTGTGACGCTTTTGTGGACACGCTCTTGCTTCGCGACACAGCGACGCATGTGGTGGGTGATGTGTTTTATTCATTGCCGGAGGATTTGATGACCGACGGCATCGGGTATCTTGAGGATTATCTGCCGGCATACGTCGACACCACCATCTATGCCAGCCTCGACACGATGCTGACACCGGGGCACTTCGCCCGACAGATGGTGCAGAACAAGGAGGACTTGGAGGGAGAGTTCGGAGAGATGTTCCCGGAACTGATCCAGCTCGACCCCATCGGACTGCGCACGTTGCTCGCAGAGCAGATGGCGCCTCTGCTAAGTTCTGGCGCCGGCAGCTACAAGACCATCGGCGGTCACTTCTTCGTGCCCGACTCGACGGTCTGCGTGGCATTTATCACCCCTGCCTTCTCTGCAACGAACACGGGACAGGGTTCGGCGATGTTCGAACTGCTGAATGAGCTGATCGCACAGTTTGCCAAGACCCATCCGAACGTGGAGATCAGTTACCACGGCACTCCCGCCAGCGGCTATTACAACTCGTCGCAGATCAAGCACGACCTGACGACCACCATCACTGGGGCACTGATCCTCGTGCTGGTGTTCCTATTCATCTGTTTCCGCAACTGGGAGACCATTCCCCTGCTGTTGCTGCCCGTAGCCTTCGGCACGCTGTTCGGACTGGCGATGATGTATTTCATCAAGGGACAGTTCTCGCTGCTGGCCTTGGGCATCGGCGGTGTAGTACTGGGCGTGGCGATGAGTTATGTGCTCCATGTGCTGACACAGTATAAGTACGTCAGCGATCCAGAACAGGTGCTGCGCGACGAGACGAAGCCCGTGCTGCTGGGTTGTATCACGACCATCGGCTCCTTTGCCGGGCTCATCTTCATCAAGACCGACCTGCTGCGCGACTTCGGGCTCTTTGCCGCCTTCGCCATCCTCGGTACGACGCTCTTCTCGCTGATTTATCTGCCACAGATGCTCAGGGCAGAAAAGAACAAGGTGAACAAGAAGGCCTTCGCGCTGATAGACCGTCTGAACAACTACCCCTTCGACCGCAAGAAGCCGCTGTTAGTGACCATCGCCGTCATCGTCGTGGTGGCCGTGGGCTTCTACCTCTATGGCGGAACGCGTTTCGATGCGGATATGCACAATCTCGGCTATCTGGAGGAGATGACGGAGCACTCGGAGCAGCTGTTGCGCGACAAGACCTATACTGGCGACAAACAGAAATACTTTGCCAGCCAGGGCAAGACGATGGAAGAGGCCATCAAGAACTTCGCCCGCCTCGACAAGAAACTCGACTCGCTCCAGCAGATGGGACTGGTGAAGAGTTACACCCATACCAGCCAGGTATTCATCCCCTTAGACGAACAACAGCAGCGCATCGACGCCTGGAAGGCCTACTGGACTCCGGAGCGTCTCAACAAGGTACGCAGCCTTATCGCCACATCGGCACCCAAGGCCGGTTTGCGCCCAGAGGCTTTCGAGACCTTCTTCGAAGCTGCCGCCGCCGACTACGAGCCCGACGCCCTCTATGAGGCAGAACTCATACCCGAGGGTTACCAGTCGACGCTGATGGAACAGAGTTACAATGGAGACTATCTCTGCTTCACTAGCGTCCGCTGTGAGAACGACTCCGTGCGCAGCAGTGAGAGCGACTATATCCGCATCTGCGACGCCGTGGCGGCTGATCCTGACCTGCTGGTGCTCGACACCTATTATTATACGACAGACACGCTGATACAGATGAGCGAAGACTTCAACGTGCTTCAGTGGCTGTCGATGCTCTTCGTCTTCGTGGTGCTATTAGTGAGCTTCCACTACGACTGGAAACTCACGCTGCTGGGCTTCGCACCCATCCTGCTCAGCTGGCTCATCGTACTGGGTGCGATGGTGATCTTCGATGTGCGCTTCAACCTCATCAACATTATTATTTCGACGTTTATTTTTGGTATCGGCGTGGATTATAGCATCTTCGTGATCAACGGACTCGAAGGAGTCAGGAGTCAGGAGTCAGGAGTCAGGAGTCAGGAGAATAGACTGTTGGGGTATCATAAGACTGCGATATTCTTTTCGGCAGTCATACTGATTGTGACTGTGAGCAGTATGCTTATCGCCGTGCATCCCGCCATCAAGAGCGTGGGTTTCTCCACACTCATCGGACTGCTCGCGGCAGTGATTCTCTCCTATGTGGTACAGCCGGCGGTGTATAGGAAGATTAAAAAGGGAGTTAGAAGGAGTTAAAGGAAGTTAGAGGGAGTTAAAGGACAATACTCAAAAGGGATGAAGTACGACGTCATTATCATAGGTTCTGGATTCGGAGGGCTCGTCTGTGGACATATCCTCAGCAAGTCAGGCAAGAGCGTGCTGCTGTTGGAGCGGCAGGCACAGCCCGGAGGCTGCATACAGAGCTACCGTCGGGAGGGACTGACTTTCGATACAGGCCTGCACTATGTGGGAGGACTGGCGGAAGGTCAGACAATGCACCGGCTCTTCGACACGTTGGGACTGATGAAGCTGCCCTGGCACCGTCTCGATCCCAAAGGCTTCGACCTCGTGACCATCGGTGGCGATACGTTTGCGCTGGCAGAGGGCTATGAGAATTTCGTCGATACACTGGCGAAGGATTTCCCCAAGGAAAGGGAGGCGCTGCAGCGGTATACCGACATGCTCCGCAAGACGCAGGAGCTCGACCTCCCTACTGCCGATGTTAACGATCTGCAGTCAGCTGGCGCTTACGAGTGGCTCACGAAGAACTTCCAGGATCCGCTGCTGGTGAACATCATCTCAGGAAATGCCCTGAAGATGGAGTTGCGCCGTGAGTCGTTGCCTCTCTTTACTTTTGCCCACGGACAGAGCAGTTACATTCAGAGCAGTTGGCGACTGAAAGGCGACGGTAATATGATTGTGCGCTCACTCACAGACGACATCTCCCACTATGGTGGCTCACTCGTCTGCAGGGCCGAAGTAGAGGAGCTGATAGAGAAAGACGGCCGTATCGTGGCTGCCCGTTGCCGCAACGGCGAGACCTACGAGGCCGACATCTTCATCAGCGACGTACACCCCACCCTGACATTCTCCTGGATCCGTCAGAGTCAGGTGCTGAAGAATATGTTCCGCCGCAGGATGGCATCGCTGGAGAACACTTTCGGTATGTTCACCGCCTCGCTGACCATCAAGGAGGGCACCCTGCCCTACTTCAACCACAATAAGTTCGTCTACACCCGTCCGAACGTTTGGACCTTCTACGACGAACGTGACCAGAAAGGTGATATCGGCGGCGTGATGATCTCCTGTCGTGTACCAGAAGACGGCAGCACTTTCACCCGTCAGATAGACCTCATGACACCCGTTCCCTGGAACGAGTGCCAGCAATGGGAAGACTCTCGTATCTTCCGCCGCAGCCACGCTTACAACACGTGGAAGGAAGAGACCTACACCCGTTGCCTCGCCTTGGCTGAGACCGTCGTGCCGGGACTGGCAGATGCGGTGGAGAGCCACTACACGAGTACACCACTCACCTACCGCGACTATACGCTGACGCCCTTCGGCTCAGCCTACGGTGTGCGCAAGGACTACCGTAACCTCATGATGACGATGCTCTCACCCCGTACACCGCTGCCTAACCTGCTGCTTACGGGACAGAACATCATACTCCACGGCCTGGAAGGCGTGGCGATGACAGCGACACATACCTGTAAAGCCGTCCTTGGACAGTTTACAGTTTAGAGTTTATAGTTTATAGATGATTACATTAAAAGGATAGAAATTATGAAAAAACTGCTGATTAGTTTAACATTGATGATTTGTGAATTGACTTTTTGCGTAGCGCAGAATGCCGACTTGCAGAAAGCCGTCGCCAAATATAAGAAGACTACGACCGTCACGGCCGCAGCCACGAAGACCACCCATAAGGACGCCCTCGCCAAGGATGCCGTCACCAAGGGCACGCTGACGATGAAAAAGCCCGCCGACGTGAGCATCTCCATCGATGGCGGCAAGGACCAGTTGGTGATGCACGGCAGTGAGTTCACAATGGTTGTCAAGGGCAAGAGCCACAAGACGAGCAGCCAGACAAACCCGCAGTTCGCCACCTTCCAGGCTGTCTTCGAGTACATCCTCAAGGGTGGCGAGGGCGACCTCTCCAAACTCAGCGACCTCGACGTGACGAAGCAGGGCAACAATATCGTACTCACCATCACGCCAAAGGCCGACTCGAAGAAGGCCCAGCGCCGTATGCTCTTCTCGTCCTTTGTGCTCACCATCGACAAGAATACGTCTGAGCTGAAGACCCTCCGCATGAATGAGCGGGGCGGCTACACTGAATACACATTCACAGGCCACAAGTTTAATTAAAGATTAAACATTGAAGACTGAAGATTGAACATTGAAGATTGAAGATGACAAAAAGACTACTGCTGATAATATTCACTTGTCACCTTTCAGTATTGTCTGCGATGGCGCAACAATATGTGAAGGGCGTGATCACCGATGCAGATACCGGCGAGCCGCTGCCATACGCCAGTGCGGTGTATAAGGGGCACAACGTCGCCGTCATCTCCGACCTCGAGGGTCAGTTCAGCATCGCCCGTCATGCAGGCTGGAGCATCACTTTCAGTTCTGTGGGCTACAAGTCGCAGGTGGTGCTCATCAACGCCGCCACGAAGTCGCCACTGAACATCGCCCTGAAGCCCGACAATGCCGTGCTCAAGGAGGTGACCATCAAGGCCGAGAAAGGCAAATACAGCCGCAAGAACAATCCCGCCGTGGAACTGATGAAGAAAGTCATCGCTGCCAAGAAACTCAGCGACCTGACTAACCACGACTACTACAAGTATGACAAATACGAAAAACTGACCCTCGCCGCCAACGACCTCACGCCAGAGCGTCTGCAGAGGAAGCCCTACTCCAGTACGCCATGGCTGCTGGATCAGGTGGAGGAGTGCCAGTACACGAACAAGCTCATTCTCCCCATCAGCGTTGAAGAGACTGTGTCGCAGTATATCTACCGTAAGGACCCGCAGTCGAAGAAGACCATCATCAAAGGACAGCAGGCATCGGGTGTGAACGACCTCTTCCAGACGGGTGACATTCTGAACACCGTGCTGAAGGAAGTCTTCACCGATGTGAACCTCTACGACGACCAGATACGACTGATGCAGTATCCCTTCACGTCGCCTATCGGTAAAGACGCCATCGCCTTCTACCGCTTCTACATCGAAGATACGGTGAAGATACAGCGCGACTCGTGCATTCATCTTCATTTCCTGCCCAACAACCAGATGGACTTCGGATTCCGTGGCGACATCTATATCCTCAAGGACTCCACCTACCATGTGCGCCGTTGTGAACTCACCCTGCCTAAGCAGTCGTCTGTGAACTGGGTGAAGAACCTGCGCATCAATCAGGAATTTGAGCGTCTGGACAACGGAGACTGGGTGCTCACTGAAGACGATATGGTGACAGAATTGCTCTTCGCAAAGTTCATCCAAGAGGCCATCGTCATCAAGAACAACCGCTATACAGGCTATTCCTTCGACGAGTTGCCGAGCAAGATGTTCAGGGGCAAGCGAACGGAGATCAAGGAGCCTGATGCCGGCATGCAAGGGAAAGCCTTCTGGAACGAATACCGGCAGGTGGAACTTACGAAGAGTGAGGACAACATGGGATCGTTCGTGAACAACATCAAGAACATCAAAGGCTTCAAGTATATCATGTTCGGCCTCGATGCCCTTATCGAGAACTCCATCGAGACTGGCGAGCCCAACAAGATTGACATCACTCCCGTGAACACCATCCTCACCCGCAACAATTTCGATGGATGGCGCAACCGTCTCAGTGCCACTACCACCGCAAACCTCTGGAAGCGCTTCTTCCTTAACGGCTACTATGCCCACGGTTGGGGATCGGGAAAGAACTACTACAAGGCCGCTGCCACCTACTCGTTCATCGACAAGATCTATATGCCTTGGGAATACCCCAAGCGCACGCTGAAGTTCGAGAGCAGCTACGATGTGGAGACCCCCTCTGACCGCTTCCTCCCCACAGATAAGGATAACTTCCTCGTGGCCTTCAAGTGGGCGAAGATCGACAAGATGATGATCTGCAACCGTCAGACGCTCGGCTTCGAATACGAGATGTACGGCGGTCTGAAGACCACCCTCGCCCTCACGTGTGAGGAGATGGAGGCCTGCGGCGCCATGTCGTTCCGCACACTTAACATGCCGAAGAACGAGTGCAAGGACATCACGGTGCATCACAACGAGTTCTTGCGCACTACCCGACTCCATGCAGAACTGCGCTATGCCCCCGACGAGACTTACGTCAACAGCAAGCAGCGCCGTGTGGTCATCAACCATGATGCTCCCGTGTTCACCCTCAGCCACACCTTCGGCTTCAAGGGATTCCTCGGCGGACAGTACGTCTCCAACGTCACCGAGGCGAAGATCTACAAACGCTTCTGGCTCAACAGCTGGGGTAAGGTAGACCTCTTCCTCAAAGGCGGTGTACAGTGGAACCAGGTTCCTTACATGCTCCTGTTGCAGCCACCAGCCAACCAGTCATACGTCATTGAGGAGGAGATGTACAACCTCATCAACAATATGGAGTTCCTCAACGACCGCTACGCCTCGATGATGCTCTCATGGGATATGAATGGTAAGATCTTCAACCGCATCCCACTGCTGAAGAAACTCAAGTGGCGTGAGTATGTTGCCATCAATACCCTCTGGGGTACCCTCAGTGACAAGAACAACCCGTTCCTACCTCAGAATTTCGGAAGCGACAAACTGATGTACTTCCCTGACGGCTGTAACATCATGGACCCCCATCAGCCCTACTTCGAACTTGTGATGGGTATCCACAACATCTTCAAACTCATCCACATCGACTTGGTACGCCGTCTTAACTATCTCGACCTCCCCACCAGTCACAAATGGGGTGTCAGATACATCTTCAGATTAACATTTTAATTTTTCAGATATGAACTATCTCGACAGAAACGAATTCAACTTTGAGCCAAGCCAGAAAGTGCTTGACGCCGTGAAGAACTTTGATCCGAAGGATCTCTGCTTCTACACACGTATATATGACCAGGGCAAGAAGAGTGTCATCACCGTCCGTCTCAGCGAAATCTACGGTGTGCCAGAGGAGCGCGTGCTCCTGGCATACGGCGGCGAGGAGATCCTCAAGAACGCCATCCACTACTTCCTGATGGAAGGCCACAACAAGACCATCCTCATCCCAGAGTTCTCTTGGTGGTACTATAACCGTGTGGCCAGTGAGTGCGGCGGTACCTTTGAGATGTACCCCCTCCACGAGATGGAAGACACCTTCGCCTACCACGTTGATGAGGTCATCGAGTATGCCAACCGCATCCATCCCCGTATGCTCCTGCTCGCCTCGCCCAACAACCCTACGGGCAACAGCCTCAGCAGCGAGGAAATCGGCCGCATCATGGAAAATATCCCCTCGGATACGATGGTGCTCGTCGACGAGGCCTACGCCAGTTTCATCACCAGCGACACCGACTACATCGCCCCGCTGGTGAACAAGTACAACAACCTCATCATCTCACGCACACTCTCTAAGTTCTACGGTCTGCCCGGCCTCCGCTGTGGCTTCGGCTTCATCGGTGAGGGGCACGACCAGTTCCTCAGTTACTCGAACAAGTACCTGGGCTTCAACCGCTTCTCCGAGGCCGTCGCACTGGCAGCTCTCGAGAGCGACGATCACTACCGCCGCGTCGCCGATGATATGGAATGGGGCCGTCAGCTCTACAAGAAGGAACTGGGAGACCTGCCCGGGTTCAAGGTTTACAAGAGCGTCGCCAACTTCATCCTCATCAAGTATCCCATTGAGATCAAGGACGCTCTGATGGAGGCCCTGAAGATCCAGGACTATAAGATCAAGTTCATGTCCGACAAGGGCCTGGAGTCATGCCTCCGCATCACCCTTGGCCGCAAGGAGCAAACACAGGTCGTCGTCGACACGATCAAGAAAGTTTATTCAGGAAATAAGTAAGTATTTTATTCATCAAGAATTTGAGAATTAAAGAATTATTTCTATTTCAGATTGATTCTATCATTGATGGTATGCTTATGCAAAGACCGTATGAAAGAAATTCTCAAATTCTCTAATTCTTGATAAAAGAACAATGGACGAGAAATACAAAGCAACGCTGAAATCCGCAGAGACCGAGGACTGGCTCGACCTCCACGTCATCCGTCCTGCCTGCTACTATTTGGCCGTCTTCTTCGCGAAGTTCGACATCCATCCGAACACCGTCACCATCTGGTCGATGATCATCGGTGCGGCCAGTGCCGTGTTCTATGGCTGCGCCAGTTACTACTACTGCGGCTGGAACGGGCTGATGCTCAACATCGTGGCCATCGTGATGCTGATGATTGCAGATATCCTCGACTGCACAGACGGCCAGCTGGCCCGTATGACAGGCAAGAAGAGCCCCTTGGGGCGCATCCTCGACGGTGCGGCAGGCTTCACGTGGTTTGTGCCCATCTATACGGCCATGACCTGGCGCTTCTACCAGCACCACGACCTGGAGTTCTCGTGGCTCGGCATCGCCGACACCCCACAGAACGCTCTCATCGCTGCCGTCATCTGTTATGGCTTCGCGATATGGTCTGGCTTTGCAGGCATCTCAGGACAGCAGCGTTTGGCTGACTACTACATCAACACCCACCTATTCTTCCTGAAGGGCGAGAAGGGCAGTGAGCTCGACACCTCACGCCGCCAACAGGAGATCCTCGATCAGATGACGGCAGAAACGCCCTGGTATGAGCGCTGGTTCCAGAAGTCCTACGTCGGCTACACCCAGGCCCAAGAGAAGTCCACGCCGCAGTTCCAGCAGTTGATGAAGCGCCTGCGTGAGAAATACGGCGACGGCAACACCGTCTCTGCCAACGACATCCCCGCAGACTTCCGCGAGGCCTTCCGTCAGAAGTCGCTGCCGGTCATCTTCCTAAACGGATTGCTCACGTTCAACTTCCGTTCTTTCTGGCTGTTCCTCTTCTGTCTCATCGACCTGCCTGCTGAGTATTTCCTCTTTGAGATCTTTGGCATGGGCTTCCTCACCTCGTACGTGAACCACCGCCATGAGACCTTCTGCCGCCAACTTGCAGAGAAACTCTAAACACCCTTGTGTCATGGCTTGGTCTAAACAGCGCCTCAACAACCTCTTCTTCTTCCTCGGCCTCGCTGCCGTGGTCGTGATGCTCTTCACCTTCGACGTCAGTTTCGTCGAACTCTGGGACCACCTCTGTCATGCCGGCTACTGGCTTATCCCCATCGTCGGCGTGTGGATCATCATCTACGGCATCAACGCCCTCGCATGGCAAGCTATCATCCGCTCGAAGACGGCATCCTCGCCCGAGGAACGCGGAAAGCCCTCGTTCTGGCGTATCTATAGACTAACCATCACCGGCTACGCCCTGAACTATGCCACACCCGTCGGTGGCCTCGGAGGCGAACCCTATCGCATCCTCGAACTCTCGAAGAATATCAGCGGCCAACATGCCGCCTCCAGCGTCATCCTCTATGCGATGATGCACTTCTTCGCACACTTCTGGTTCTGGTTCTCCTCTATCTTCATCTACCTAGGCCTGGCTGCCGTGGGCGACCTTCCCATCAATACGGCCATCGCCACTGTCCTCGGCATCATCATCGTCTTCTGCCTCATCGCTTTCTGGATCTTCTCCCGCGGTTATCGCAAGGGACTGGTGGTGAGTACACTCCACCTCCTGGGCCGCATCCCAGGACTCAAGGGCTGGAGCAGCCGCCTGCTTGAGAACCGTGGCGAGACACTCCGCAACATCGACGAGCAGATAGCCTCCCTATACGCAGAAGACAAGCACGCGTTCTACCGCTCGCTTGTCCTCGAATACCTGTCGCGTGTCGTCCAGTCAAGCGAGGTACTGTTCATGCTCCTGCTCTTCGGCATCGACTGCGGAGGCGGCTTCACGGGCATCACCCTCACCTACCTCCACGCTATTCTTATCGTGTCGTTCACCACACTCTTCGCCAACCTCATCGGTTTCCTGCCCATGCAACTTGGTGTCCAAGAGGGTGGGTTTGTCCTTTCCATCGCCGCCCTTGGTCTCTCAGCCGCCCTCGGCATCTTCGTGAGCATCATTTGCCGCGTGCGCGAAATCATCTGGATCGTCATCGGCATCGCGCTCATGAAGATTAAGGATTAGACTTGATTCTTCTGTCGCCTTCAGGAATAGACTTTGATTTCCTGTTCGCCCCGCATGGCCCTGAGCACGTTCATGGCCAGTGCCGTCAGTTCGTCCTCGCCAGGATAGACAAATACAGGGGCAAGGTAACTCAGCCTGCGCCGCAGCCCTTCGGTGACGTACTGGCTGTGGGCGATGGCGCCTGTGAGGATGACAGCATCCACATGGCCGTTGGTGGTTGGTGCCAGCGAGGCCATCCAACGGGCCGTGCTATAGATCATGGCGTCGAGCACCAGCCTGGCCTTCTCATCGCCCTCAGCGATGCGGCGCTCCACCTCCCTCACGTCATTGGTGCCCAAGTGAGCCGTCAGCCCGCTGTGTCCGTTGATCTTGCGCAGCATCTCCGCCTCAGTGTACTGTCCGCTATAGCACAACTTGACTAAAGCGGCCGTCGGCAGCATACCTGCCCGCGATGGTGAGAAAGGCCCGTCGCCGCTCAGCGCGTCGCTGCACTCTATGGCTCGCCCATGGTGGTGCATGGCGAAAGAGATACCGCTGCCCATGTGACAGACTATCAGATCCTGCTCCTCGTACTTCACGCCATGCTCACGGCAGTAGCGCTTGGCAATCTCGCGCTGGTTCAAGGCGTGCCAGATGGTCTGATGGGGCAGTTCCGGCAGGCCGGTGATACGCGCCACATCGTCAAGTTCGTCCACGACGCCCGGATCGACAGTGAAGGCGCGACAGCCCTTGATCTCACGGGCGATGCTCAGCGCCATCAGCGAACCCAGGTTGCAGGCATGGTGCAGCCTCGGGTGGCGCGTGTCTTCAATCACCTTATCGTTCAGTTCGTACACACCACTTTCGATGGGCTTCACCAGACCACCGCGCCCCACGACCACATCGAATTCCATCGTGTAGCCCTGGCGCAGAATCTCCTCTAGGACCTTTTCCTTGCGATAGTCAAACTCGTCCATAATGAAAGGATAACGACACAGTTCCTCGAACGGATGGTTCAGCGTGGCGTGCATCAGCAACTCCTCGTCTTGAAAGATTCCCACCTTCGTTGAGATCATTCCCGGATTAATGGCCAATATTCTCATCTTATTCTATTTCTTGTCTTTGCCGTGCACACTTTTCACCTTCATACCCAATTTGCCTGGCAGGATGGCGTTGAACAGAACACCCACTATGGCTGCAAGCGCCAGGCCGGAGAAATGGATGGGACCAACGCTCACATTATCCTCAGCACCATATTTCACACCAATGGCAATCACCAATATTGAAGCTGCCACAAATACATTACGCGAGGAATTAAGGTCAACACTGTCCTCCACCAAATTGCGCACACCAACGGCAGAGATCATACCGTAGAGGATCAGGCTCACGCCACCAATGGTCGCAGCGGGCATCAGCCCAATAAGACAGGCAAACTTAGGACAGAACGACAACAGAATGGCGAAGCAGGCTGCCAGACGGATGACTGCGGGATCGAAGACCTTCGTGAGGTTCAGTACACCGGTATTCTCGCCATAAGTGGTGTTGGCAGGGGCGCCGAAGAGTGAAGCCAGCGCTGTGGCCAGTCCGTCTCCCATCAACGTGCGGTGTAGGCCGGGTTCCTTCAGGAAGTCCTTTCCTACGGTAGAGGAGATGGCACACATATCGCCGATGTGCTCCATGATGGTAGCAATGGCTATCGGCACAATGGCGATGATGGTTGAGATGAGGAAAGTGGTGTCCATATTGTCAAACACAGCCAGCACGGTCTGCTCCCGGCTGAAAGGCAAGCCGATCCATGTGGCATCGCTTACCGCCGAGAAATCAACCTCACCCAATATGGCGGCCAGCGTATAACTGACCAACACGCCCAACAGGATGGGAATGATCCTAATGATGCCCTTGCCCCACACACTGGTAGCGATGACCGTCACAACAGCAACAAGTGCCAGCAGCCAGTTGGTGGTACAATTCTGGATGGCGCTGCCTGAGAGCACCAGACCGATGGCAATAATCATCGGCCCCGTAACCAATGGGGGGAAATATTGCAGTATCTTCTCCAAACCGAAAGACTTGATCAAGCCAGCCATCAAGAAATAACAGAGTCCTGCGCAGAATACGCCCACACAGGCATAGTCCAGAGCCAGCGTTTCTGTCATGCCCTGCTCCACGCCCAAAGCCTTCACAGACATATAGCCCCCCAGGAAGGCAAACGAGGAGCCGAGGAAAGCAGGCACCTGCAGCTTGCTTACTAAGTGGAAAACCAGTGTGCCAATACCTGCGAACAGCAGGGTGGACGACACGGAGAGTCCTGTCAGTACGGGCACCAGAACGGTGGCGCCGAACATGGCAAACAAATGTTGGACACCCAAGATGATGTACTTGGGCATACCCAATTTCCTGGCATCGGTGATGCCTTCTTTCGGAGTGATGTTCATATTCTATACGGTTTGATCTTGCTGCAATAGGACTTCGATTTCGCAAATCCGTGGCAAAGATAGTTATTTTGTTCGAAAAAAGCAAATATACCATTGTTTTTTTGCACTTTGTACCTCATACCATGCCCCCAGATGGATATCGACAGGAGACAGAATAACTTTTTTATGTTTTTCTTGCTTGAATAGAAAACTTTACTTATCTTTGCATTCAAAATATCGTGCGGGATAAAATAAAAGATGGCAGAATCAAGCATTTATCAAGGACATGTCGTCGATGTGATGAGCCGCGAGATCTTCGACGGCACGCTGATTGTTGAGGACGGGAGGATTGCGGAAATCAGGCGCTGCGAGCTTCCTGAACGGGAAAGGCCGTATCCTTATCTGATGCCGGGCTTCATCGACAGCCACGTACATATAGAGAGTAGTATGATGGTGCCGCACGAGTTTGCGCGTATCGCCGTGAGCCACGGCACCATCGGCGTCGTGGCTGACCCGCACGAGATAGCCAATGTGCTCGGTGTAGAGGGCGTAGACTTTATGATACGCTCAGGGCGGATGGCACAATTCAACTTCTGCTTCGGTGCTCCCAGCTGTGTGCCAGCCTTGGGGGGTGAGTTAGAGACCAGCGGTGCCACAATCGATGCGGAAAAGATAGAAAAACTGATGGCCCGCGACGATATCGGTTTCTTAGCGGAAATGATGAACTACCCTGGGGTGCTGGCAGGCAACCAAGAAGTGATGCGCAAGATAGAGGCCTCCCGACGCTACGGCAAGCCCGTGGACGGTCATGCTCCCGGACTGACGGGCCATCAGCGCGACCAGTATGCTGCTGCCGGCATCACCACCGACCACGAGTGCTCGACAATAGAAGAGGGCCGTTCGTGCATCCATGCCGGTATGAAGGTCATCATCCGCGAGGGCAGCGCTGCCAAGGATTACGAGAAGCTGAGTCCGCTCATCGCTGAAAGCCCAGATATGGTGATGCTTTGTACCGACGACTGCCACCCCGAAGACTTCGTGCGCGGACATATCAACAGCATCGTGAACCGTGCATTGGCCGACGGCTACGACCTGTGGGATGTGCTACAGGCAGCGTGCGTCAATCCCCAGCGCCATTATCACCTTGACTGGGGACTGCTACAGAAGGGCGACCCCGCCACCTTTATCATCGTTGATACTGTCAACCTACACTTCAAGGTTCTGAACACCGTCATTAGAGGCATGGAGGTCTTTAGTTACAACTCATCTTCACAAGCCATTTCTTCACTGTCGACAGCCAGCGATTTCAAAGAGAACAATCAGGATTATCCCAACAACTTCGTGGCTGCACCCATTACTGAAGATGACATCTTCTACCAAATCAAGCCTGGCGACACGAAGCACATCATCCGCGCCACGGACGGCAGCCTGCTGACGGGGCACGAGATATGGAAGATGGGAGCCAGTTCGTTCAGCGACACCTATCCGTGGCTGGAGGTAGAGAAAATAGTGGTCTACAACCGCTATCAGCCTGGGGCAAAGCCTATGGTGGGGCTGATACACGGGTTCGGCATTACCAACGGGGCCGTTGCCGGATCGGTGGCCCACGACTGCCACAACATCGTTGCCGTTGGTTCCAACGACACACACATCGTTCGGGCTATCAACCGCATCATTGAGATGGGTGGCGGACTGGTGGTGGTCAGTGCCGACGAGGAGAACGACATCCCGCTGCCCATTGCCGGTCTGATGGCTCCGTTGAACGGGTATGAGATAGCCTTCCGCACGATGATGCTGCGCGAGAAGATGCAAATTATCGGCTGTACAATGAAGTCGCCTTTCATCACCATGGCCTTCATGGCACTGCCCGTCATCCCCAATCTCAAGATCACAGACCGCCATCTGATCGACACCAAGAATATGGAGATAATACATCAAAACGGATATGAAACGACTTTGTAAACTGATATCTGACTATATGGGTGTGCTGGTGCTGCTGGCAGCAGTGGCAGCCTTGTTGTGGCCTGATGCGTTCAACAGCATCAAGCCTACGGTGATCAATCCGCTCTTGGGCATTATTATGTTCGGCATGGGACTGACGCTACATCTAGATGACTTCCGTGTAGTGTTCAGCCGTCCGAGAGACGTGATTCTCGGCTGTCTGGCACAGTTCACCGTCATGCCGCTATTGGCATGGACACTGGCACAGCTCTTCCAACTCGACGAGGCGCTGACCGTAGGCGTGGTACTCGTGGGCTGTTGTCCTGGAGGTACGGCCTCGAACGTCATCACCTACTTAGCCAAGGGCGACCTGGCACTGAGTGTCGGCATGACGGGTGTCTCAACGCTGTTGGCGCCTATCGTAACACCACTGTTGGTATGGCTTTTAGCGGGTAAGACGGTCGATGTCGATGTGGCAGCCATGTTTCTGAGTATCCTTTGGGTGGTGATCCTGCCCATTGTAGCGGGACTTATTGTGAAACAGCTATGGCCTCGTCAGACGGAACAGGCCACGGCTTACCTCCCAGCCCTGTCGTCGCTCGCCATCGCAGCCATCGTGCTCATCGTGATATCAGCCAGCGCCCCCCGCCTGCTGGCGGGTGGATGGATTATCATCGCCGTCGTCATGCTTCATAATGTCGGCGGTCTGTCGATAGGCTATCTGATAGGTCGTCTGCTGAACCTCGCCACACCCAAGCGTCGGGCACTGAGCATCGAGGTGGGTATGCAGAATTCAGGTCTGGCCTCGAGTCTGGCCACGCTCCACTTCGCGGCCTACCCCATGGCGATTATACCAGGCGCCGTGTTCAGCGTCTGGCATAATATCAGCGGTGCCATCGTGGCCCGCCTTTTCACTCGGCGTACATAGCGTCGATTTCCTTCTTGTAGTTCTCGTTCAGCACGCGGCGCTTGATCTTGAGCGTATTCGTCAGTTCGCCCCGTTCCATCGAGAAATGATGGGGCAGCAGAGTGAACCGCTTGATCTGCTCATAGTGCGCCAGCTGCTGCTGGAGGGTGTCGATGCGCTCCTTCATCATCTCGTTGATCTGCTTGTCGGCACAGAGCTGCTCATGGTTCTCAAACGGGATGTGATGCTCACGGGCATACTCCTCGAGAAGCGAATAGACAGGGATGATGAGAGCCGACACAAACTTGCGCTGATCGGCGATGATAGCGATCTGATCAATATATTTATCTACGAGAAGTTTTGATTCTATCATCTGCGGAGCGATATACTTGCCGTTAGAGGTCTTATAGAGGTCCTTGATGCGCTCCTTGAGGAACAGCTCGCCACCCTTCAGGTAACCTGAGTCTCCAGTCTTGAAATAGCCGTCTTCGGTAAAGGCGGCCTTCGTCAGGTCGTCACGGTTGTAATAGCCGATGGTGATCGTCGGACCCTTCAGCAGCACCTCACCCTCTTCACTGATGCGGATGTCTATACCCTCGATGGGGATGCCGACACCACCGACGGTGAACGGCTCGCCGAGGTGGTTGCAGCTGACTGTAGCCAGACTCTCCGTCAGGCCGTAGCCCACCACCATATTGATGCCAATGGCATGTACGAACTCTTCGACTTTGGGATTGACCGTCGCACCAGCCGTGGGGAAGAAATGGGCATTCTCCAGTCCCAGCTCCTTGCGCACCAAGGAGAAAACGGTCTTATTGAGCATCTCATACTCCAGATGGAGTGCCAACGGCGGGCGCTTGCCCTTCGACAGATAGTCGATATTATGCTTCTTGCCGACGCTTAGGGCATATTGGAAAAGCTTACGCTTCGGAGCGCTGGCCGACTCAATCTTCTCCAGCACGCCCATATAGACCTTCTCCCAGAAACGGGGCACGCTGGACATACACGTCGGATGGGTTTCCTTCATCGACTGCTGCACCTCTAAGGGATAGGTGTTCACGATCAGCGTGGCACCCTCCGTGAGACAGAGGATCTTCCAGCCTTTCTCAAAGATATGGGTAAAGGGCAGGAAATTCAGCACACGGTCATTCTCTCCCACCGGCACACACTTGTCATTAGCCACCATGGCGGCATGGTACTGGCCACAGGTGAGGATGACGCCCTTCGAGTCGCCCGTCGTACCGCTGGTATAGAGGATATTCGCGATGTCGTCCATCGAGGCCGCTGCGGTGAGGGCATCCACCTCCGTCTGGCGCGGCAGATTCTCACCCAGCTTCAAGAAGTCGTCGAAGTAAATGGCGTTGGCATCCTGTTCGGAAATACGAACACCACGGTCGAAGATGATGATGCGCTCCAGCGTCTTGCAGGTGGCGAAGACCCGGCGGGCCTTGTCGTACTGCTCCTGCTCACCGACGAAGAGGAAGCGCACCTTTGCGTCGTTGACCATAAACTGGATCTGCTGTTCTGAACTGGTGGCATAGAAGGGGATGGTGACGGCACGGATGCCCCATGCGCCGAAGTCACAGAACAGATACTGGATGGAGTTCTGCGAGAACACACCGACGTTCTCCTGTACTTTCACGCCCAGATTCAGCATGGCGTTCGACACGACCTTCACCGTCTGAGAGAACTGATTCCAAGAATAAGACTTCCATTCCTTACCGCCGAAATCCTTATAGATCAGCACCTCGCGGTCTCCATACTTCTTCGCCTGATCATGAATCAAGCGGGCAAAATGAGTGTTTGTCTGCATAGTCGCTTTCTATAAATCCGCTGCAAAGTTAGTGAAAAGTTAAGAATTAAGAGTTAAGAATTAAGAAAAAATGTATGGCGGCAGCAAATTTTTTACTTTTCACTCTTCACTTTTCACTTTTTTTGCTATCTTTGCACACAAAACAAATCATGTCAGGGATATGGAGATAACAGATTTCAGTCAAAGCAACTCGATCATCAACCTCTACATGTCAGAGTTGCGCGACAAGAACTATCAGAAAAACCGGTTCCTCTTCCGGCATAACATCACGCGCATCGGCGAGATGATGGCCTACGAATTGTCGAAGACCTTGGAGTATAAGACAAAGACCATCACCACACCGCTGGGCACGATAGACATCCCCCTGCCGAAAGACGACATGGTCATTGCCACTGTGCTGCGTGCCGGTCTGCCGTTCCACGAGGGGTTTCTCAACGTGTTCGACAAGGCCGACAACGGTTTCGTATCCGCCTTCCGCATGTATATCAACCGTGAGCATACCGAGGTGGGTATCCATACCGAGTATATCGCCACGCAAAGCGTGAAGAACAAGACGCTGCTGATTGTAGATCCCATGCTGGCAACAGGCGGATCGCTGGCAGCAGCCATCGACTCTCTATTAGAGACGGGCAAACCCAAGAAGATTCACCTCTGCTGCGTCATCGCAGCACCTGAAGGTATCGAGGTTGTCAAGGAGGCCCTGCCCGAAAACAGCCATATCTGGTGCGCCGCCATCGACCAGGGCATGAACGAGCAGAAGTACATCGTGCCAGGCTTCGGCGACTGCGGAGACCTCTGCTATGGTGAGAAGTTACAGTCATTCCGTAAAATAGCTGATAAACGATAACTATGTCCCAAACTGACAACAACAATCATTGGACCCTCACGCTGTCCAACGATGTGCAGGAAGTACCCCAGCTGAGCGCGTTTGTCGATGAGGTCTGCGAATCGTGTGGTGTCGATATGATGGTCACGATGCAGCTGAACCTCGCCATAGAAGAGGCCGTCGTCAACGTGATGTCCTATGCCTATCCGGAAGGCACAAAAGGCTATGTGGACATCTCCGCCCACTCGGACGGCAGCGGCCTGACATTTGTCATCAGCGACAGCGGCAAGCCCTTCGATCCGACGACGAAGGGCGATGTAGACACAACCCTTCCTGCCGAAGAGCGTTCCATCGGCGGACTGGGCATCCATCTCGTCAAACAACTGATGGACAACATCCAATACGAGTATAAAGACGGACACAATGTCCTGACACTGAAAAAGAAAATTTCAAAATTATAAAATTATAAAATTAAAGAATTAAAGAATTTAAAAGCATTATGAAGACAACATTTGAGGAAAAAGACGGCAAGTACGTCATGCACTTTGAAGGCCGCCTCGACACAGCAGCCTCTGTTCAGACCGAACAGGAGATGAAAGTACTCCACAACTGCGAAGGCCACGACATCATCCTTGACTGCGAGAAGCTCGACTACATCTCATCGAGTGGTCTGCGCCTCTTCCTGGCACTGCTCAAGGTAGCCAAGTCAAAGGGTAGCAAGGTTTGCGTCGCTGGTATGAACGACAACCTCCGCCAGGTGTTTGCCATGACCGGCTTCACCCATCTCTTCGAGTTCGTATGATCGCGCAGAGTCCACATACTGCAGAACTACTGGACGCCTATCACAAGGAGTTGCCGCGGTTGGAACAATTGTCAGAGCAGGCCTCAAGCCTGCTCCAGGCAGCTTTGCACGAACAGAACATCGAGCTGAACACCTTCGAGCGCCGCGTAAAGACAGAAGAGTCGCTGACAGGGAAACTGGAGAAGAAGGGCTACAAGTACAGGACCCTCTACGATATCACCGACGTTGTCGGTATTCGGGTGGTCACGTACTATACCGACGATGTGGACAAGGTGGCTGCCATCGCCAAGCAGATCTTCGACGTCGATTGGAAAAACTCCGTCGACAAACGCAAGCATCAGCTGAACAGTTTCGGCTACCTCTCACTCCACTACATCTGTTATCTGAAGGAAGGTCCGTTGCGCACCATCCCCTTCGAGATACAGATGCGAACGGCCCTGCAGCATGTATGGTCGGCCATTGAGCACGACATCGGCTACAAGGGTGCCGTCAAGTTGCCGCCGGAATTTGTCAGACAGTTCAGCCGTCTGGCAGGTATGCTGGAAATGGCCGACGACGAGTTCAGCCGCCTGCGTACCACCATGACCGAGTATCGCCGGCAGGTGCAGTCGCTGGTGAAGTCTGGGCACTTCAGCGAGGTGTCGCTCTCTTCAGACTCCTTCAGCCAGTTCCTGGAGCTGAAGCCGTTCCAACGTCTGAACCAGCGCATCGCAGCCGTGAACCAAGCCGAGATATTCCCAGCGCCGATGATGCACTTTCTCCCCATTCTCGAGAACTTCCGCTTTACGAACCTCGACGACGTAAAGCAGTTTATAGCGGAGAACAGCGACGACGCCTACCAATTGGCCGTCTCTCAGCTTGCCATCACCGACCTCGACATTCTCTCCGAGAGCATCGGCCTGCAGAACCTCTGTCTGGTCTATGCCATCAAACATGGAAGCGGACTCTATGGAATCAAGGCCATCTACGATACCATCAACGGCGAACAGGATTCCAATACCGCACTGGCAGAGAACATTCTCCACCTGGCATCCCAACTGCCGTTCATGCACGACCTATAAGATACAATAATCCCCCGCTCAGTTGAGCGGGGGATTATTGTATCTATATATTAAATAAGGTGTAGCGTTCCCATCAGATAGACGAGGCCGAAGCCGAGAACCATCGAGATGACACCCATGATGATTCCCATCTTCGACATCTCGTTCTGCTTCACGTAACCCGTGGCAAAGGCCAGGGCATTCGGCGGCGTGGAGATAGGCAGGATCATAGCCGATGAGGCGGCGATGGCTACACCGATCAACACGGTACCCGTGCCGCCGATGGGAGCGAGTTTGTCACCCATGGCACCACAGACAATGGCGAGGATCGGCATCAGCAGGGCTGCCGTGGCCGAGTTCGAGATGAAGTTGGAGAGCAGGTAGCAGATGGCACCGCCAAGCAACAAGATGAGCAGGGGCGAGAACTCACCGAAGGGGATGCTCGCCACAGCGTTGGCAGCCAGTCCCGAGGCGTTCAGGCCGTAGCCGAGGGCGAAGCCACCGGCCACCATCCAGATCACACTCCAGTTGATCTGTTCCAGGTCGCGCTTGTTGATGACGCCCGTCAGGGCAAACACGGCAAACGGTATCATGGCCACCGTGTTGGCGTTGATGCCAGTAAACTGATCCGAGAGCCAGAGGGCGATGGTGACGATGAATGTCACGATGACCACCTTCGACTGGAAGCCTTTCTGCATACTGCCGTCGATTTTCAGTTCCACCGTCTTCTGTGTGAAGGGGAAGAACTTCAGCAGCAGGCGCCAACTGATGAACAACAGCACCACCACGAGCGGGAACATGAACATCATCCACTGACCGAAACTGAGTCCCATGTTCAGGCCCTCAGGATCGTTCAGGTACTTCAGGGCAATCGTGTTCGGTGGTGTACCGATGGGCGTACCCATACCACCGAGATTGGCGGCCACGGGAATCGACATGGCCAGGGCGATACGGCCCTTGCCTTCCGGCGGCAACTGACGGAACACGGGTGTCAGGAAGGTCAGCATCATGGCAGCAGTGGCCGTGTTCGACACGAACATCGAGAACAGGCCCGTCACCAGGAGGAAGCCCAGCAGTACCATCTCACTCTTCGTGCCGAAAGGCTTCAGCAGCACCTTGGCCAATTGGGCATCGAGACCCGTCTTCGTGGCAGCGATAGCCAGCACGAAACCACCGATGAACAGCATGATCACAGGGTCGGCGAACGTCGCCATCACTCCTTTATAAGACAGGAGTTTTCCCACTTCTTCCTCTTGTACCATCGGCATGATACCGCTGTCCGTACAGAACAGGAGCATGATGACGATGATGGCCACAGACGTAGCCCATGAGGAGACAATCTCGAGGATCCACATCAGCGTGGCAAACGCGAAGATGGCGATGATACGCTGCTGGATGACGGTCAGGTTCTGGATACCATACCACTCAGTGGGTATGTTCCAAAGCAGGAGAGTTACTAATGCCACAAGGGCAATCTTGATGACACGCTTGGTGCTGTCTTCGGGATGATACTTGCGCTGGTGACGCATCTTGTGATACGTCTCTACCAGATGGAAGCCTTCGTAAATGTGAAACATCTAATTATTTACTATTTAAAGATTTACAATTTTTTTGCGGTTGCAAAGGTACGAAGTTTTTTTCTGATCTGCCGATGCTGAATTCTTAAATAATACGAATATTGAGTGTATAAATACACGTTTTCGCTCCTGCTCCCCTGCATCAAGACTGATTGATAAGTGGACATGGCAAAAAAAAACACCTGTATATTCAACTGACATTAACAATCACATTAATTGATAGTTCGGGTTTGTATCCATCTATCTGCCCTTAATGCCATGTTTTCGCGCAGCTGATCACGGTAGAGCCATATTTCCCGGGTGTGGTAATTGCCCTCCACACCTATTAGGGGCAACAAG
>JAEEGG010003085.1_pt1 | contig 41926 bp, 38 predicted proteins | sample 9134161 | NCBI WGS metagenome assembly JAEEGG01 (sample SAMN16246543, study PRJNA631951) | gut metagenome | biome: gut microbiome; feature: rumen; material: CR-attached | host: Bos | place: Iran: Karaj | collected 2018-10 | reverse complement strand
TTAATAGATTTTGTTTCCTTTTTATGATTTAGTTCGTATAGGAAACCTTCTTTCCAATCACCCACGAAAAGAATAACGCATTCTGGTGAAAGGACATCGATTTCTGCTTTTAATATTTCCAAACATTTTGATTTCTGTAGTTTTTTCAGTTCATTGTCTGGATTACCCTTTTTCGATGGAGCTATTTTGTAGATGTCGCTCCATGCAATATGGTCAAACCATTTCTTATCTGGATACAATTCTAAAGCAACACCTCTAATCACGCGCCAGAATGCTGATTTTTTATACATTTTTCTACTTTCTACCCATTCTATATCATGATAATGTTTTGGCTCAAACGCTTTTTCAAGTTGATCCATATAATTTCCTTCCGTCGAACTGCCATTCGTTGCGCGTCCAACAAATAAAATCCCAGTGTTAGATTCTCGTGGGAACATGTTACCCCAATGGGGAACTAATGGAGAGACTTTAGTTTTTGTATAATTAGCAATTTTCTCACCAAGTTCAACATAAAGTTTCTTTAAATCGCAAAAAAGGGTTTCTATCATTTTGTTGATTCTTTTATTTGTTAAAAATATTATCTGATAAATCGTTGGTTCATTATTCAAAACCACTATTTATCCGCAAAAAGCCCAAAAACTTGTCCTTTCACAAGCCAACTTATGCCGAAGAAGGTGAGTGCGATTGTCTCAACAATAAATGTCTTTGCGTAAAACTTTATGGGCAAGGGCATTAGGATTAAGGCCACCAGCATTCCAACGCCGCAGACCCGATAGATTGTGTTTCTCGTCTTCTTTTGTTTGGTCGGGTTTTCTGCGCCTTCAGTAAACAGAAACAGACTGTTGTAGGCAAGCAGCAAAAAGAAGCAAACCGCAGACACACAATGGATTATGTGCGACACATTTGCGGACAACTGAAACAATCCAACCCTTTCGGGCGAAACGGCGCAGTTGCAGGGAAACAGCACAATCATTAGTCCGCACACGCCAGACAAGGTGGTAACAATGTCGTCTTTCAACTCGTAGCCGTCGTAGCACATTAGCACAACTGCGGCCGTTGTCAGAATGCCAGTGAGAGCGGGCGTAATGTAGTATGTGGCGGAAATGGAAAGGTTATCCCAAAAAGCGCTTGGTATGCAGACTGATTTCGACACCATATACGCGCCAAACAGCGCTATCCAGGGAAGTATCATACCCATAAACCCGATAATGTTCCTGATTCTTTTCAGCCATACTTGCGAACTTGCCATTGCCATAAATCTTGTTTTAATGTGAAATAAATGCAGTTCAAATTTAGGCAACTAAACCAAATCTGCAAGCAGAATCTGTTATGGCCGTTTTCACGATTGTGATAGAAGTTTATGTGTCAGAATATCCGCGAAAGCGATTAAAGAAAGCAAATGATTCCAACGTTTGCGAAAACGTTATATCTTGCATTTGAATTATAAAAACATCATCACAATGAAAAAGGCGATTCTTACACTGACGGCTGTGGCTGCGTTTGCTGCCTGCGCCACTGCCGACGTCAAAATGCCGCCGCTATTTACCGACGGAATGGTTTTGCAGCAAAAAACTTCGGCCCCTGTGTGGGGATTTGCCGAGCCTGGCGAGAAAATCACAGTGTCGAACACGTGGGACAACAAGACCGTCACTGCCGAAGCCGCAGCCGACGGAACTTGGAAGGTGAATGTGGCGACGCCATCGTTCGGCGGACCTTACGCGTTGATTATCAACGGCAAGAACACCGTCTACATCAACAATGTGCTGATTGGCGAGGTTTGGTTCGCATCGGGACAGAGCAATATGGAAATGCCTATGAGCGGTTTCCCGTACGGCACCATTATGAACGGCCCTGAGGATATTGCCAACAGCACCAACAACGACATCCGCATCTTTATGGCTGAGCGCAACACAAGTTTTAAAGAGGAAAACGTGGCGGGTGGCGAGTGGAAGGCCGCTTCGCCGAAAAACACGCCGCAGTTTGGCGCAACGTGCTACTATTTTGCCAAAAAACTCAACGCCGAACTTGGTGTGCCTGTGGGCATCATCAACTCGTCGTGGGGCGGAACGCCTGTCGAGAGTTGGATTCCGCAAGAATATATCAAAAACGTGCCCGAATACAGTCAGATTGCAAAAAACATTGAGGCAAGTTCGCCAATCATCGAGAAACGCAACAGTTGGCTCGCTCAGAAGCAGTCGGTGCCGACATTCCCCCGTCCCGACCTTGGCGACGGCGACCTGGCAAAACCCGATTTCGACGACAGCAAATGGCACTCAATGAACGTCCCCACACTTTGGGAAAACAACAACGAGGTGCGCGCCTTCGACGGCATTGTGTGGTTCCGTAAAACCATAAAAATCAGCGCTGCAATGGCTGGCAAGGAACTCGTGGTATCGCTTGGCGCGATCGACGACGGCGACGAGACTTTCTTCAACGGCGAACCCATCGGCCGCACCAACAACTATCAGGCCGACCGCGTTTACACCGTTCCCGCCGAGAAGGTTAAGGCTGGCAAGGCTGTTATTGCCGTCCGCGTTACCGACAATATGGGCGGCGGCGGACTCTACGGCAACCCCGCGAAAATGAAGTGCTACGCGAAGGATAACGAAAAAGCCGCCGTGTCGCTTGCTGGAAGTTGGAAATATCTGCCCGTGGCTGAACTGTCGAAAGGTAAACTCTACAAATTCGACATACAGTCAATGGAATTTTTCCAACGCCCGATTAGCCCCATCGATTTGAGCGAAATGACGCCGACTTGCCTTTACAACGCAATGGTGGCGCCGTTTGCAGGCTACGCAATGGCAGGCGCCATCTGGTATCAGGGTGAGGCCAACGTGGGGCACGCCGAGGAATACACCCGCACGTTCCCGCTAATGATTAAGGCTTGGCGCGAAAAGTGGGCTCAGGGCGATTTCCCGTTCTACTACGTGCAGATTGCACCCTACGACTACGGCACCAACGGCCACTCTGAAGAAATCCGCGAGGCTCAGCGCGTATCGCTGTCGGTGGCCAACTCGGGAATGGCTTCGACCATCGACATCGGCAACAACAAGAATATTCACCCCGCCAACAAGGTTGAAGTGGGCAACCGCCTTGCGCTGTGGGCGTTTAAGAACATCTACGGCAAAGACGTTGTTTGCAGCGGCCCGCTGTTCAAGAGTCAGGAAATCAATGGAAAAGCCATCTACCTGAGTTTCGACTACGGTGAAGGTCTGAACGCCAAAGGCGGCGAACTCAAAGATTTTGAGATTGCTGGCAAAGACGGCAAATACTATCCCGCCACAGCGGTAATCGAAGACGGAAAGGTGAAGGTGACATCCGACAAGGTTGCCGCCCCCGCATCGGTGCGCTACCTTTGGAACGACTGCGTTGACCAAGCCACGCTCTACAACGGCGCGGGCCTTCCCGCATCGTCGTTCCAAAGCACAAAGTGCTGGTAATTGGCGCGGCTGATTAGACAGAAAAAGGAAAGTGGTGACGCTTTCTTTTTTTTTTGATTTATAGGGTTTTAAGGTTTTATAATCTGCGTTATGTAAAACGTGGCGGATTATCAAAATCTTTTATTATATTTGCCACTGAATCTAAATCTAAATAAGTAGGCTCAGAGAAAGTCATTCCCTGAATATCTATTAAGGTTTGGATTTTTTCTTTTTCATCAACCCTCAATAATTTACCTTGTGTTACCCAATTTAAGTTTTTAAGGTCATATAATTTGCATTATGTAAAACCTGTAAGCGATAATTAATTATTAATCATAAATATACAACGATTTTTATTATAAAACTCAATCATTTTTTGCGGTTCCTAAATCCGCACCAAAACAAAAAAGCCCGACTTTTTGAGTCGGGCTTTCTCATATTGCAAATCGTTAAGATTATTTGCTGTTGCGGATTGTTGCCTGAGCGGCGGCCAAACGTTATAGATTTCTTTTATTGACGTAAATGCATTGTTTTTGCCCATCGGACTTGTTTTTCACGTATGTTTTTTAACTTGCGTTGTTTTTTGTCAATTATACAATTGAACATAGTGTAACAATTTAAGAATATGATATTTATTATGCGGAAAACATTTTTTACATTGGCACTTTTGATTGTCTCATTTATCGGTAAGGCACAATTTAAAGAACTTTATCCTGAAGAAGAAAAAATTTATCTGACTGATGAGGCAGCAAAGAATTGGAAAGCCGAAGACAACGAGATGTATGAAAGCTACTGGGATATTTTCGGTGAAGGCTGCTCGTGGTATTGCGGAACGGGTTACCCAGAGAAAATTGAGGCATCGAGCCATTTGAAAAGCCAGGGCAACAATAACTATGAGGAAAAAAATCTTCATGATTTGTTTTATAATACTCCGTGGGTGGAAGGTGTTCCGGGTTACGGCGTAGGAGAGTGGGTTAAATACACTTTTCAGGCTAACTGCTCCCGAATCACTGAGATACATGTAGTTAACGGATATGTTAAAAGTCAGGTGGCTTGGAAAAACAATTCGCGCGTAAAGCGGTTGAAAGTTTATGTGAACGATAAGCCATTTGCAATTCTCAACCTCGAGGATAGCCGCAGCGACCAAACCTTTAAAATAGAGCCGCTCAACGATAGTGTTGAATGGACCATGAAGTTTGAAATCATGGAGGTTTACAAAGGCGACAAGTACGACGATACGGTTTTGTCTGAGGTTTATTTCGATGGCATTGATGTGCATTGTTTTGCCGCAGGAACAAAAATTTTGCTTGCCGACAATTCGCTCAAAAACATCGAAGATATAAAGGAGGGCGACAAAGTGGTGAGTTACAATATTATAACCGGTAAAAAAGTGACGGCCACTGTTGAGAAAACCGCTGCGGTATCGCATAAAAATCTTGTGACCTACGTTTTTGAAGGCGGCAAGAAAATTACGGCAACCGATGACCATCCGTTTTTGACAGAGCAGGGATGGGCATCGTCAAATCCGGCAAAAACAGCCAACTACAAGAATTACGAAAAAGTGCTGCAGATAAAAGTTGGTGATATTTTTGCAACCGTCAACGGATATACAAAACTTGTATCGAAAAGCGTTTCGCCCGAATCAAAAATGACATACACTATCGTCAAATTGGCGGGAGGAGATACCTTCTATGCTAACGACGTAATAGTTGGAACGGAAGAACAAAAATAATACTTGCTTCGGGAGAGAATAGTTGTTGAGTAGTGTGGCTGTTTGATAATTGAATTGTTAATGAGCAGGTTAAACATTTAGTTGTCAGCAATGGTTTGAGCCAAGTGCAGCCAAAGCGGCAACTCAATTTTGGATGGCTGGAAGATTGATATATTTGCCGAAACACGCGATTGAAAATGTTGGAAAAGATAAAAAACTTCCTTAAAGGGCTGTCGTTCAGGACGGGTGTGGTGATTCTGCTGCTTTGCATTCCGTTCTACATTCTGTCGTTTGCGCAGATGGCCTTTCCGTTCCTGTCGCCGCAAGTCAAAGGCGTGCTGTGGGTTGTGCTTTTCGGCCTGGCCAAAACCTGCCAATACGGCGGCCTGACAATCCTGGGCGTGGAAGGCGTTAAACGGCTGAAAGCCAAGTTTAAAAGGAAGAAAGAGGAAGAGGAAGAAGAAAAAGAAGAATCCGCAAACTCTCAGTCATAACCCTTATGGGGACGCTGCCCGAAACGGTGCTCTGTGCTGTAAGATAGCGGCAGGCGTGCTTTTCGCGGAAAGCGCGCACAAAATTTTCCCCATATTTATAAAAGTACAAAATACTTTTAGATATATTTACAAAAACAAAACACACTCTGTATGAAGAAACAATTTGCATTAGCGTTAATGGTTGGCGCGGTTGTCTGCTCGTGCGGCAACAAGGCTGACAATGAAGAACTTAAGTTGTGGTACTCGCAGCCTGCAAAGGCCTGGACCGAAGCGCTGCCCATCGGCAACTCGCATCAGGGCGGAATGGTTTTCGGCGGCACGGGGCACGAGGAAATCCAACTCAACGACGAGACGTTCTGGGCTGGCGGTCCGCACAACAATATCCCTGAAAAGGCCAATGCGGCTCTGCCAAAGGTCAGGAAACTGATTTTTGACGGCAAATTTGCTGAAGCACAGGATGTTGTGAACCAAAATTTCTTTACAGGACAGAACGGTATGGGCTATCTGACGTTGGGCAGTTTGTTTATTGATATGTCAGATATTCAAGATGTTAGCAACTACTATCGCGACCTGAACATCAGCAATGCCACAGCCACCACGCGGTTTGCGGCCAATGGCGCCAACATCACGCGCACGGCATTCGCTTCACTGACTGATAATGTGATAGTTGTGCGCATTGAGTCGGACCAACGGAAGTGGCTGAATTTCGACATCAGTCACAACTGCCCGCTGCCGAACACTATCGAATTGAAAGACAACAAGACAACTACTGTTGGCACGGGCGGCTTCAAGGACGCCGAAGATGTGAAAATGGTTGTCAAGATTGACGGAAAGTCGCAGGAAGGCGTGGATGCGAAACTTGGTGCGTATCTGGCAGTTACAATCAAAAGCGACGGCACCAACCTGGCTGGCGAGAACAAACTGATGGTTCGCGGCGCAACATCGGCCACCATCTTCATTGCGTCGGCAACCAACTTTGTGAACTACAACGATGTGAGCGGAAATGCCGAAGAATTGGCCGAATTGGCATTGACGAAAGCCGTTGAGAAAGATTATAAGCAACTGTTAGACAATCATATATCGGCATACAAAAAGCAATTCGACCGCGTGCGGCTTGAGTTGCCAAAATCGGATAGTTCGGCCATTGAGACCGACCGTCGGCTGGAAGCCTTCAACAAGGGCATCGACCAAGCAATGGTGGCGCTGATGTTCCAATACGGGCGCTATCTGCTCATCTCGTCGTCGCAGCCTGGCGGGCAGGCGGCCAACCTGCAGGGCATCTGGAACAATATGGTTGACGCGCCGTGGGACAGCAAATACACCATAAACATCAACGCTGAAATGAACTACTGGCCTGCCGAAGTGACCAACTTGAGCGAATGCCATCAGCCGCTGTTCTCGCTCATTGGCGACCTTGCGCAGACTGGCCGCGCCACGGCTCGGCAGATGTACAACGCCGACGGCTGGGTGGCTCACCACAACACCGACATCTGGCGCGTGACGGGCCCGATTGACGGCGCCTACTGGGGAATGTGGCCCAACGGCGGCGGTTGGCTCTCGACGCACATCTGGCAGCACTATCTGTTCACTGGCGACAAGAAATTCCTTGCCGACAACTATAACATATTGAAAGAGAGCGCCCGATTCTATATGACGGCGATGGTTGAGCACCCCACGCTGGGCTATCTGGTGACCACGCCTTCGACATCGCCCGAACACGGCTACACCAACGACGGCTCGTCGATGACGGCGGGCTGCACGATGGACAATCAAATTGTTTTTGATGTTCTGAATCAGGCAATTGCGGCTTCGGCGGTGCTCGGTGTTGATGCCGCTTTCCGCGATTCGGCGCAGACCGTTCTAGGCCGCATCGCGCCAATGGCGATTGGGCAGCACAACCAACTGCAAGAGTGGCTTGTTGACGCCGACGACCCGACCGACCAACACCGCCACGTGTCGCACTTGTACGGACTTTATCCGTCGAATCAGATTTCGCCGTTCAAGCAGCCGCAACTGTTCGAAGCCGCCAAAAACACGCTCACACAGCGCGGCGATATGGCCACGGGCTGGTCTATCGGCTGGAAAATCAACCTTTGGGCGCGCCTGCTCGACGGCAATCACGCTTATCGGATTATCTGCAATATGCTCAATCTGCTGCCTTCGGGCGGAAACCCGTGGATGACGCGCGGTAACGGCCGCACATATGCCAATCTGTTCGACGCGCATCCGCCTTTCCAAATTGACGGCAACTTCGGATTCTGCGCTGGTGTGGCCGAAATGCTGCTGCAGAGCCACGATGGCGCCGTGCATCTTCTGCCCGCCCTGCCCGATGTTTGGGCCGACGGCAGTGTGAGCGGCTTGTGCGCCCGCGGCGGATTTGTGGTTGATATGGACTGGAATGGCGGCAAACTGGCGTCAGCAAAAATCACATCGACCATCGGCGGAACACTGCGAATCCGCTCGGCAGTTGAACTCGAAGGCGCTGGCCTGAAACCCGCCGAAGGCACTTGCCCGAACGCGCTGCTTGTGTCGGCAGATGTGAAAGAGCCGATTGTGTCGGAAAAGGCTAGCATCGGCCAACCCGAGTTGGGGAAATACTATGAGTACGATGTGGAAACGGTTAAGGGACAGGTGGTTAGCGTGAAAGCGAAGAAATAATTTTTCGCAAGCAAATATCAGAACTGGCGGAACGGCTGACAATCGGCATTTCCGCCAGTTTTTTTATCTTTACCACGAATAATACAGCATCAAACTAAAATGGCAAACGGATTCAAAATGTCGCCAAAAGAGTTGGCCTTGCTCGACCAGATGCAGCGTCTGCGCTATAGTCAGGGACTGATAACCACTTCATTATCAATACTCCGACAGTCGCGTGAAGCGCAAGACGAGATGCTGCTCTACATGTACGAGAAACACCCGACAGAGAAGAAATTTGTGGAACGGCTGGCCGCCATCTGCGCCATCGACCCCGAAATGCGCAAAAAAAACTCATGACACCAACTGCAAACAATTATTTTTAACTTTGCGAGTTTTTAAGAAAAAGCGTATTGATGTTGAAAAAGGTAGCACTCAATCTGTTGTTGGTGTTTTTTCTGTCGCTGTTTTGTACGGCGCAGCAGAACGTAGCCCGCAAAACATATATTATTGATGGTGAGCCGATGGCAGCCATTTCGCAGATTTTGCCCAACGATTTTAAGCGCCAGTTGATGGACAGCATTATCATCGACCAGATAAACTCCATTCTTTATGAGCGTGACTGCGAACCTCTGATTTACAAACCTTTAATGTTTACCATCGCTCGCGAGCAATCAGAATATATGGCGATGATGGCCGATGAGGACCCGAATGCCAAACTCAAAACCACTATTGCCGCCCGAATGGAGGCTTATGGCGGCTCAAGCGAGGCAGCCGAACTGACAACCAAAATCAATGTGGTGAAGGGAAAGGTGAATCTGACCTACTATGAGATGGCCGAGGAGTTGGTTTTCCGTTGGATGTCGAACAGCCGTTCGGCAGCACTATTTGAAAGTACTAATTATCAGTATATTGGAGCATCGTCAAACATCGATTTGGAAGGTAAACGAGTCTATGTGTCGGTGGTGCTGGGCAATTTTCGCTCGTTCAACGAGGGAATGCGTAACCGCGATATGCTGAAAGTGCCTTACACCATTAAAAACAACGGCTTGGACAACTACGACCCCGAGGTGTGCAAGCGCATCAACCGAATGACCAACCTCAACGAGTTGCGCGACGCGCTTGTGGTTGAGGGGCGCGAGGTTTTCATCGATGTTGAAAATGTGAAAACTCTGCAGAAAATAATGCGCAACAAAAACGATGCGCTGGCGCTCGACATTCTTCAGAAGGAGCAATATGATTGTAAATTTGAACGTAACATATTGGATTACAATCGGTTCAATCGAGGTGTAATGACCAAGCCTTACAAATCGAAGAAGATTCTGAAGAAAAACCTGATTCAAACCACTGGAAAATCGAAAGCCTTCAAAGGCAAAGTGGCAGATTTGCCAGAAGGTATCGATTTGAACGAAAGCGAAATCAACTTGCTGATTATCCAGGATGGAGCCGTCTGCACAAGTGTGCCCAAAACGTTCATTCATCCCATCAAGGGCACTTACAAAAACAACGTTAAATTGTTGGCTGACACGCTTGCATTCAATACTAAATTCGGTGTTTACAAACCCATTCCCGACAGCGCTGACCTTGAATTTGTGATTCCGTTCAAGGGCAACAAAGCCGACTACAATGAGGCTGACATTGAGCCATTTCTGGAGGCTCTCGAACAACGTGATTTTCATATACTTAACATGACTATCACGGCATATTCGTCGGTTGAGGGCAGCGACTCGGTGAACCGCAATCTGCAGCGCCGCCGTGCCGAGAGCATTGTGCGCGCACTCGAGAAGCGTCAGTTCGACTCAACCCGAACCGAAATAATCACCGACTACAACTGGGCTGATTTTGTAACCGACATACGTTCAACCAAATACAGCCATTTGGCCAAACTTCCTATTGAACGGGTTCAGGACAGCATTCTGAAAAACAATCTTGCCAAAGAACTCGAGCCAATCCTTCAGAAACATCGCTTTGCGCGAATTCAGATGCGCATTGTTTACGACATCACAGGCAAAAATGAGCAGCCGTTCATGTTCAGGAAATTCAAGGAGGCTTGCGACTCATCGGACCGAATTCTTGCTCTCTCAATCCAGAAATACATCATGCGGCGCATCATGAAAGGGGAGTATCCCGAAAGCGCCATCAACGAGATGCAGATTCCTGACGACCCCGATTTTGCGGGACTGGCGATGAACAAACTCTGGTTGCGCTATCGCCTTGGGCAGATTAGGGAAACTGAAATGAAGGAGCCGATTGAGCAATTGGCTATCTTAAATCCTCAAAATGAGTATATTGCATTCAATAATCTGCTTATGCAGATAAACTATCCCGAAGGATTGTTCAAAGATATTGGCCCGAGGTTGCAGACAGGAATCGACCGCCTCTATTATACGCCTCTGCAAAAACGTGCCGTCGATGGTCTGAACCTGCGTCTGCAACTCAAGACCATCAGCGAGGTTGACTCGGTGACTCACGTCCGCGCCACAAAAACGGCTTGTGTGGAGCGCATCAAGTCGATTGTCGATATCAAGGCCGTGTCGATGGAGAACAGTTTGAAACTTGCCGAACTCTTCCTTGATAATAAGGATTATATGCTGACAATCAAAACGTTGGAACCATGGGCGGCGCAAACAACCAACATGCAACTTCTGCTGACATACGTATCGCTTTGCTCGCTGTTTGAGAACGAGATGCACACGGCGGCGTTTGATGCGGCAATGGAGCGCATCAGGCAAATAGAACCCGAAACATACTGTAAACTACTGAATGGCAAGGATGAAGGATTCTCGCTGCGAGTGTTTGAGAACGAAAGCGTCAAGGCGGGCTATTGCGAGAGTTGCTCTGGCGCAAAAGGAAAATAGCACCTTTATTAACCGCGCGTTGTCAACATAAAAGTTAAAGTCCTGCAATATTTCTGCCCGTTTCGTTTATAATATTGCACTGACTAATTCTAACTATGGTGAAACAGTACATCGACTCGCTCGACCAATGGCAACTGATTATGCTGCTGATACTTGCGTCGGCGGTTTTAATACAGATAATCTATTATTTGGCTGTTTTTCTGCGTCCAGCGCGAAACAAGCCGCCACAACAGCCGTCGGTGCAGCCGCCAGCCTCAGTCATTGTCTGCGCCCGCAACGAGGGCGAGAATTTGCAAAAGTATCTTCCCAAAATATTGGAGCAGGATTATCCTGATTTTGAGGTGATTGTGGTGAACGATTGCTCGGAAGACGACACATTGACTATTCTTGCCGAACTTGAGCAGACCTACAAGAATCTGCGCCACACAAGCATCGAGGTTGACCGAAAATTCACTCACGGGAAGAAACTCGCCGTCACAATCGGCTTGAAATCAGCCAAAAACGAGCATATTGTCCTCACCGATGCCGACTGCTATCCAGCCAGCAACCATTGGTTGGCCGACATGATGGCAGCCTATTCCGATAACACTGAAATTGTTTTGGGTTATGGAGGATACGAGCCGCGCAAAGGCCTGCTTAACAAGATAATACGTTTCGACACCATCAGTATTGCAATGCAATATCTGGGCTTGGCCAAAGCAAAGCATCCATACATGGGAGTGGGGCGGAATATGTCGTATACACGCAGCATTTTCTTCTCAAAAAATGGTTTTCAGTCGCACTACCACTTGATGTCGGGCGACGATGACCTGTTTGTCAACGAACGTGCCACAAAACGCAACACGCGAATCGTAACCACCAAAGAAAGTATCACAATATCAGAGCCTTGCGAGACATTCGGTCAATGGATAAAACAGAAAAAACGCCACTTGAGCACTTGGACCCACTACCGTTTCGGAACCAAATTCAGCCTCAGCATCGAACTGTTCAGCCGTTTGCTTTTTTATGCCGCGCTGATTGTCGCCATCTGTCCGTTCGGCCTTTATATTGAGGCTGCGTCGGCTTTCGCCTTAAGGCTGATTATTCAACTTATTGTCTATAAGGTGAATATGATAAAATTAAATGAACGTGGATTTTTATTTTTAATTCCTATATTTGACGTTGTTTTACCGATATTGAATTTGTCGTTCAATATTTTGAATCTCAGAGATTACCGTTGTCAATGAAAGCGAATCCAGATTTTTCAGACAAGGCCAAACGCGATTTTCAGTTAGTGGAGCGTGCCCAGGATGGCGATGAACAGGCGTTCACCCAACTCTTGGCCACCTACCGCGACTCCATTTATTTTATGGTGCTGAAAATGGTGCGCAACAAGGTCGATGCTGAGGATTTGACCATTGAGGCGTTCGGTAAGGCTTTCCGCAACATCGAGCAGTATTCTCCAGACTACGCGTTCAGCACATGGCTCTTCAGAATAGCCTCGAACAACTGCATCGACTTTCTGCGGCGCAAAAAAATCCGTCAGTTGAACACCGTGAGCACATCGGCCACTGAGGATGAAAGTTCAATCAGCGAGGTTTTTGCAAAAGAGGCAACTCTTGCTCTCAAATACGATGCTCCAGACCCAGAGGAGAGCATAATAATGGAGCAGAAGCACGCTATGCTGCGCGATATGGTGGCAAACCTGAAACCGCGTTACCGCCAACTTGTCGAACTCAGGTATTTCGATGAACTTTCGTATGAGGAGATTGCCGACAAACTGCAACTGCCGTTGGGAACCGTCAAGGCTCAGTTGTTCCGTTCGCGCGAGTTGCTCTTCGAAATGCTGAAAAAACGCGACTCACATATTTGAAAATCGGGCGATGGACTGCATTCTCAAGTATTTCCCGAATCTGACCGACACACAAAAAAGCCAGTTCGCCAAATTGCAGCAACTGTATGCTGACTGGAACGAGAAGGTGAACGTTATATCTCGCAAAGATATTGATAACCTTTATGTTAACCATGTGCTGCACTCGCTGGCAATTGCAAAAATCATCAGTTTTACTGATGGCACTCAGTTGCTTGATGTTGGCACAGGAGGCGGATTTCCTGGGATTCCGTTAGCCATCATGTTTCCGCAATGCCAATTCCGTCTGATTGACAGCATCGGTAAGAAGATAACTGTGGTTAATGCGGTGATTGAAGCCGTTGGTCTGGCAAATGCCAAGGGCGAACAGATTCGCGCAGAGCAAGTTAAGGAGAAATCCGACTTCGTTATAAGCCGCGCCGTTACCCGTTTCGACAGTTTCTACAACATGACTCGCAAATGCGTTGCTCCAGGAGGGAACAACCAACTGCCAAACGGAATCATCTATTTGAAAGGTGGCGATTTTGATGATGAATTGAAGGCAATCAACAGAAAAACAACCATATACAGCATCAGCGATTATTTTGAAGAGCCTTTTTTTGAAACAAAAAAAATAATTCATGTCGAGTTGTAGAGGAATAATGCGAGAGATGCATTATAATTGCATAATAAAAACCGTTTGATATGGAGACAAAGGATATAAAGGAAAAGGTTGAGCATTTGGAACATCTGCTTTTCAGGGCAACATTGGAGGAATACCCGAAACTTGCCAGGGAATATTCTTATTGGGCCGAGAAACTGGCCGAGCGCGAAAAAGCCTCAAGCAAACGGCGCTCTGAAGATGACGAGGATGATGACAATGAAAACGATACGTCGGACGATGATAGTCTTGACGATGACGAGGGTGAAGATTGATACGCTCGTATAGATAAAATAAAGAAAAGGTTGCCATCGGGTAGGTGAAGGCAACCTTTTTTATTGATATACAGAGAAGTTGGTTTCTCTTTCGATTATTCGTAATTAGCATCGTTCATGAAATCGGCGGTGCATGTTTCCTCCTGAAGAATGGTGAAATTCTTGACCATTGTGAGCACTCCGTTCTCGAACACTTCAAACTTGACCTTGTTATTCTCAAATTCCTTTATCACATGTTTATTGTCTCCAAACCACTCATAAATCATATCTCTGTCAACTTTGTTCAAAACCAGATGAATATCGACCGTGCAAGAGCCGCTGTATCTGAAATGACGCGAATGGTCTTCCTCGTTCCAAGTTGAATAGTTGACTCCAGGCAGAACCTCAAACTCCCAACATCTCATTGGCGAACTCACTTTTATGTCGAGTTCAACACCATTTGGAACTTTTACGGCCATTGAGTAGCCGCCATACATGCAGGCAGTGTCGTTGATTGCCAAAATATTCTTGCCAAACTCGCCTTTTGAAGGATAGTTGAGGTTCGATTCAAGTTCAAATTCGGTGTTGGCCACAAAACTATTGACAATTCCACCAAAATCGGGCACAGCGGCCTCAATGCCTAACTCCTTGTAGCGGTTTGCAAGGTTTGTGCGAATCTCATTGGTATTGATAGCCATGGCGTTGCCTTTCAGTTTTGCGCCAAGTTTGCGGTCGTCGAGTTTGCCATCGGTGCGGATGTCGGATGCCACATCGGCAATGAGTTGCGAAACTGCGCCAGCCGCCAACTGACCTTGCATAATGGCCGACACTGCCAAAAGAGCGGCATCGCCCTGACCGTTTTTGGCAATGCTGAGCCGCTCGGCTTCCTCAATCCATGAAAACTCATGGTCGATTTTGAAAATGTCGAACACTTCGTTTTGCGCCTGATGTTTGGCATCGGCAAACGATGTTCCGTGCGATGTAAGGTACTCAACGCGAGGGCGTTCAAGTGTTGTCAGAATGTTGATGTTGGGCGTGGTGCCGCTGTTGAGGTCAGTTAGTGCGTAGAGCGACAATTGCGACTCCGACACATCGTCTTTAACCTCGTTGTAATAATAGCCATCGGCGTGAAGTTCAACATATTGCGACAGTTGCCCAATGCCTTTCAACTCGAAGGTCCCAGAGTTGTCGGTAATCTGAGTCTCGAAGTTGCGGCCTGTCTGCTGCAAACCAGAGTTCAGTTCGGCCACGCGCACTGATGTGCCGTTGATGAACGGCCCTTTCTGTACGTTTCCGCTGATTGAAGCCACATCAATCAGTTTCTCATCGCCGTTAAGTTCATAAGTCTTTTCCTTGTCGTTGCATGCTCCAAATACCAGAGCAGCAACACCGATTAGTAGTATTGATTTTTTCATTTTTTAATGGGTATTAAGTTATTAATGATTAGATGATTACTTTATTTCTAAATGAGCGCCTGATTCAACTTCAAACGGGCCTTCAATTGTTGTAAATTCGCAATAATCAATCACAAGGCTACCACCTGATTTTATTTTCGAGTTCTCAATTATGACAATATCATTGCAGTATTGTTCATTTGCAGTTATCACCTTGTTACTGATTAGCCTAGTATTAATAAGATAATTTCTTTCACCATTAGCATAACTTCTTACAACATCTATTTGATCTATAGTGAATTCTGTTCTGCAACTTTTGCGTGAATAGGACATGAAGTTTCTAGTGCTTGGGGAATAAGGCAAACCATTTAAGTACTGATTACCAATATAAATACAATTGCAGTCAACAGTATTATCACTTAAACCAGGGTCAGCAGGCGTATCACATAATTTGTCTCCTGCTGTTGCACAATTCGAACCGTCAATCAGTTCTCTTCCATAATAGGTTTCATGGGTATGCAGAAGTCCAAAATAATGGCCGAATTCGTGTGGAACGGTAGACAACTTTGCATAATCTTTTGCAAACACGATGCGGTTTACCCCGCTCCATGGATAATGTGAAAAACCGGCAATAGTTCCACCATTTATAGTGTTACATACATAAACATTTATTGCATTCGGGGAGTCGTAGACTGAAAGGCCCGATTCTAATGATTTGTCAAGTTCGAAATAATTATTGTTAGTGATCACTTCAACATTGCTGCAAGAATAGAACTGAATGTTGGCATTTTTATAAGCATTGTTAAGAATATTAGTCATAACTTGTGTTTCGGATGCAGGTAAAGCCATATTTCCGCTACTGTTTCTGATAATGTGATATTGGATTGGGAAATATAGAACATCATTGTTTCGAACGCCATTGGCATAAACACGTTGGTGATGCGAACGGACATAATTGTTATATTCATTAGGATTGAACGCTGTTCCGCATTCTACTGTTTGGGCGTGAAGCATTATGGTGCATAATGACATGGCCAATAGTATTTGAAATTTTTTCATAGTTTTTCTACTGTTAATAAAATGTTTTTCAATTCTGAAATATTATCAACATTGAGTACGACAGAGAAAAGAAGTATGAAAAAATCTTCTTGTTTTATAAAGAAATAACCCGATGATATTTTATCAGTAACGTAGTAAAGTACACCCTTCTCGCCAATGATTTCCATATAGGGAAACGTCTGGCTACGGATAACGCTATCTGTTTGAGGCAATTTGTATTTTCTTACATATTCATTTCGAAGTTCATAAAGAGTATCGGTTGCATAAATATCGTTGTCCCACTCAATAGTATTACCATTATCGGAGTATGTTTTAAACGAATATGAGCAATCACCATAACTTAAAGAATAGATGTACTCCTTTGGCACTTTCAACTTGTACTGTCCGAATATGTCAAGCACAGTATCAGATGTCACTTTCACATTACTTGAAAAATCAATGAGCACAGTCGACATGCCAGTTTCTTCAACAACAAACTTCTTCTCTGTTGTTTGAAATTCACACGATAGGATTTCCCCTGAATAGAAAATTGTGTGGTAAGTATGCTCTCCTGGGGGCAGGGTAACATATACTTTTGCATCTGCAATATTCTTATTATTAGGAATAGCACCAACATAAGCACTGTCAAGTTGGCCGTTCGGCCAAACTCCCACGAAAACGTTATCAATATAAATGTTTAGAGTAGGATTCAAACAATTAATATAATCCTCGATATTTGAATCGAAAATGCAATTCGGCTTATCTTTTATTTTTTCTGGCTCATTTTTTTTATTACAAGCCACTAAAGAAATCATCGCCAATGCAATTAACATTAATTTGCGCATATCATTCTCTTTTAAGAGTGTATCTTATATTTTGCCTACGGGTTAATTGATTATCATGGTTGCACCTAGTTTTACTTCGAAATCCCTTTCAATTAAAACTTCATTTTCTGCATCAATAATAATGTTAGCGGTGTTTTGTACTGTGGTATTTTTTATTATCACTACACATCCGTTTATGTAAAAACTATTATTAGTATAGTTCATAAAGTTAATCAGAGTTTCTTCGCACCGGTAACGGCCATCCCATTGTGTGATATTTAAGTTGTTAGGATTTAGCCAATAACTTATTTTATGGCCGTGTACACCATTATTATTCCATGAAAATGATAATTTCCCTGCTTTTCCTGCCGCATCGCAATCGTTATCATATCTACTGTGATGAACGCCTGCAATCCTTTTGTTTTCGTCAAATAAAGGACCTCCAGAAGAACCATGTGTGGCACCACCTATATACCAAAATGATTTCCACCACAATCCATCACTACTAACAGAATTACTTTTAGCTATTTTCATTAAATGATTTCCATCTTGTGGATGACTTAGAAGTGTACTTGATGAAGGTGTGTTAGAACTAACATTCCAACCGCAGTAATAAACATTGTCCGAATATGTTGGAGTTTCATACATTTTGACTAGAGCGACATCGTTATTTACTCCATCATTTTTCCATTCCTCTAATACGCTTCCACCACAGTAACTAATGGTTTCGGAATTGACAGTGCCGTTGCATGTAGTGTTCCAATATTTAAACCTAAATATCCATAGAGAAATATCGCTGCCAGTTCCTTGCGTATTGTGCCATGCGGTAAGTATATACGGCGTATTGTCATTCGCAGTGTTGTTTATTAAAGCACCACTTGCCCATAGTGTTCCTGATGTTTGAGGATTAGTTGGGTTTCCTAATTTCAAAATTAAACAAGTTCCGTTTTTCTGGTCAACCCACCCGTTACCTTCTTGACAATTAACATCTATCAAACAATTGGTTTGTTTTGTATTAGCATTTGCCGCTCCTAATAGTTCGTCATTTATTCCATGAACTATACCTGATATTGATAATTTTGGTGCAACAATACTGTTTTTGTTTTGATGATACTCGAGGATTAATTGATCCGACTCTATCATATCAGTTGCATAACTTCCTCCATCTACATTATTCCTATTTGTAAAAGGCCCCATCAATATGGTTTTAGATGGATTATAGATGAATAATTCATCGTTATGAGGAATTTCTAATTCTTTAAAAATCAAACACATGAACAGGGCCTTGGCTGAGGAGATTCCCAAAGTCCATATGTTTATGGAGTCATTTGTGTAGTCCCAACACCCATTACTATTTATATCTAATTCTGTATCAATGGTTATTCCCAAGATGTTTTCCTTATAGTCAGAGTATTCTTTTAGATTTTTAATTTCATTTTTTATATGTTGTTTGGAAGTCTTAAATTCTACTGGCTTGCTTTTTGAATAAATTTTGTTCTGACTTTTAATCCATTCAGCATTTCCTCGTCTTGTTATTACTTGAGAATAAGATGTATTAGATAATATAAGCATCAAACTAAATAAAAGTAAAACTCTCATATTCACAATTATTTATCATTTAGACATTTTTGTAAATTCTAATAAAGAAAAATCATTTCCATTTTTCAGTTTAAGAGAATCATTGTAGACATTATAAGTAGTAGTGGATGTAAGTCTTTCTATATAATCAGCAAAACAATGAGACGTATTATTGTTGTCATAATTAATTGATACAGAAATGCTATTCCCATTTATTCTACATTTCCCATAGTAATTAGTATTCCCGCTTTTCCCATATATACTATCATTCGGCAGAATACATAAACTGGTCTTATCAATATGTTCTGGATTAGGCATACTAGTTTCCACATAAATTAATACCCACGAACCATGAAGCGTATTCACAATATTGGATGAGTCTGTTTTGCATATAGGAAAGTATGAATAAATAGAATCCACATTAGAATGGAATTTGTTTTTAGATAAAAAGACTAATCGATTTGTATTGTTTTCAGCGACTAATATTAAAGTGTCAGGTCCTGACGTTTCAAATTCATATACGCATTGCAAGTTATTTAAATAATTTATGTACCATTTATTGTCAGAGACGTCGGTAGATGATATATTCTTAAATGTTAGATACTTCCCATTCGTGGAATAATAACCTTCGTAACTGTTTGCATCATGGTAGCCGCATATTTGGTTTGAAGATGTAAATGATAGAACTATTGGATAGCGATCATCTACTGGTTGATATTCTGTGTTTTTAGTATGTTGAATGTCAGTAGTCAAACTCCAAACACTATAAATTGAATCATAACTGTCTTCAAAAGTGTTTTCTTTTTTGCAACATATAATTGAAATTGTTGCTATAAACAAAAACAAGTAAAACCGGATCTTCATCATAAAACTCATTTGTCAGTTAATATCATCCTTTTACTATCAACTTCAACGCCGTTGACAGTCAGCGTATAAATGAACATTCCTGCTTCTAATTCACTGCCGTTTATGGTTATGCTTCCGTTTCCTGTCTGCGTTATAGGTTTGCTTAAAAGCATATTTCCATTCAGCGAAAATACATACAAAATAGCATTTTGGGTGTCTTCGGGAACAAAATATTTAATTTCGGTTTGAGTGCTGAACGGATTTGGTGTGTTTTGGAAAAGAAAGGCGTTGGTTGCAATAGTTTCTTTTTCGGCAGTTTCGACCGATTCTTCCCTGTCAGCGTTTGAATATGGCGCTGCCATCTTTTTAATGCGAATATTTGAAGTTATTTCTTTTTCTAGTTCTTTGATTTTCAGGCTTTGGGCAGCAATTGTTGATTGTTGTTCCTTAAGTGCTTCTATTATCACAGGTATCAGTCCTATGTAGTCGACGTATAAATATCCGGCTGAGTCTTCCTTAACCAACTCTGGAAAAACCGTTTGAACCTCTTGCGCAATAAGACCTAGATGATTTTTGGCAGCCTCAGCACGGAGTTTCTCATATTTTTTCATATTCTCTTCTTCACGCAACTCCTTTTCATTTAGTTTCTGATAATTGTTTGAATCAGTGCTGCTTGTTGTTGATAGGGAGTCGGATTGCCGACCTTCTGAAATGATATAATCAAAACTTACACCATTCAGTTTCTGCAGCGATGCCATGGCATTGTTAATTCCTTTGATGTTTTTCTTGAACCGTTTGTCGGATGTTACAAGTATGCCCAAGTTGGTATATACCGGGACGTTGAACCGGAATGCATTTTCGGTTCTGTGAAAATATGCTACAACATAACTGGCTGTACTGTTAAATGCAGATGTTGTTGCGGCAGGATCACCAGTACAGGTTATACACAAGCCGTCTTGCCCATGTAGCCAGAGTTTGTCCGTATCTGTATCGCCGAACTCACCTAAAAAAACTCTCCACCCATTATGGGAGGTTGGACCAAAATCACCGAATGCTAATTTGCTTCCTGGGCGGTAGTCACCATTTTTGCCATACACAGACATTGACAAGACATTGCTTGGGTCATCATTAGACCATTCGTTTCCAACCATAACTCTACCAATGCTATTGACTTTAATTTGTGAGTTTGCACCCATTGCGCAGCAGATTGCTGCAATCATAAATAATTGTTTTTTCATGAAATAAATGTTTTAAAGTTATACTTAAAAAGTAGTTTACTCATTTTACTATTAATGCTATAAACCACAGTATTTCCGCTGCCTACAATTACAGTATAGTTGCCCTTGCCATAGTTTCGCAGCATATAGCAAAGCGTTGCGCCTGCTAGCACATTGGTGTTCACTACTTTTGTACCATTGCGGTATCATTCCAAATACTGCAAGCGTTGCAGTCATCAGAAATACTTTTTTCATATTGATAAATTTTGTGAGTCAAAAATATGATGAGCACTACTAGCCTTGCAAGTGGTTGTTCCCGACTGGAACAATTTATCTGGCTGGTTATCAATATTGTTCCCGTTAGGAACAAGTTTTTTGGATGAGGTTAAGAAAGTGGTGGAAGGTGGGAAAGGGTGCCAAACGCAGCATTATGTGCCAATTTCATTTAATAACTTAAAAACAAAACTTTGAAAAACTTTTGGAGACGTTAAAAAAATATAAAATCGCAAACTCACCCACGTGGAGAAACTGCGAAACTTGAAACCAAAAGATTATTCTTGCAGAATTCTTTTATGGATTTTACTTAGAACCTGCTGCAGTAGTGTTGTGTGCGAAGTGAATACTGCTACGTTTTTATTTGATTACAAAACAATCTATAGGAATGGAATAAACCAATATGGCCATTTCATATAGATTCGTCGGGGTATCTTGTAATCTGGCTTTGTATTGACTGTGCAATGCAGAATTAAATGTTGTTTAAGTGATTTGAAAATCCTTCTGTCAGAGTTGGTAATCTTTTCGGTCGGTGTAACAGGAGTCTTGTCTGTTGGTCTTGTGGTATCAAGAGTAACATGCCAATAATTAGCATTGGTCGGAGCATGTTGTACTTTGATTCGCGGTCGTATTGTAACAGCATTTTTCTTGTTCTCAAATGCTCCTACAATATGAGCATCATATCTTTTCTCCTTGTCAGTGGTGGATTCTGCTGCTAGTTGCGCGTATTTATCGCGTTCTTCTGCCGTATCAAAGTGCTTGTATGCAGGAAATGTCCTATTATGAATCTCACATACATAAAAACACAAACCAAAACATGGGGTGGTGATTGTATAACTTTCTTCTTCTGAAACAACTTTAGGATTAACATATCCGCCTTTCCAAGAGGCCTTGGCTTCATTAGCAACAGGTAAGAATCGCAAATGCGCATTGCTGCTCGTGTCAAACAGTCCACCAGCAAGAGTTAAAGAAAGGTTTGCCATGCTATTAGTGAATACTCTTTCGTCCAACACGTTTACGCCTTGTTCGGTTTCTTTTGTATAGTCTTTTTCTTCACCTTCGACTAACCGCACAACCATCAAATTATCAAACTTTTTAAGAAGGTTATTTATATTTAAACTCTTCTTGTAGCTTGCCAATGGCAGTATTTCTGTTGGATAAGGCTCCTTCTTTAAACACATGGTTTTCTTATGCAGTAACAGAATTGATTTTTCTTACAATTTCTTCTACGGGCATCTCGTCAGTGACTAGCAAAGTGGTTCCTCTATGAAGTGAAAATACCATAGGGGAGTCCGTATCTTCATCAATGAAGCAAGATATACTAAGTGTCAATCCGCTTGACAATTTCAGAATAGTGTCAATACTGGCATCATCGGTGTTGTACGAGGTCACATTGTCTCTAAAGTCCAACTTGCATAGCGCATTGGCCATTGCAGTAAAAAAAACTTGTTTTTCTGCAGGAAAGCCTTCGCTGTATCGCGCAAACGAATGTTTCATCGACCGAAAACGTTTTTGCATTTCATCTGATTCTTTGTCTATCTTTTGCTCATACTGCGTGCGCACATATTTGTCTGTTGAATGTGAATAAAACATCATCATAGGGCCAGAGTTATAAAGTTGCTCTACTGATATATCTTTATTTGATGGATGGTATTCGCTATCTGCAATACCACATGGTATAAGCATGGCTAAAGTTATAAACCCCAATTTAGCAGAAGATGATAATGCTGTATTCCCCATTTTAGTGGAAGATACTGCAGTATTCTCCGTTTTATCATATTGATTCTGATACATTTTCAATAAGTTTTTCTTTTATTCCCAATATATCATCAAAGAATTTGTTCACACCTTCCTTATTCAAATCTATTGATTTTTCAGGTGTGCTGTTTATATCTAATTGCAATAATACCACCTGTATTTGTTGTTGGCTTTCTGCCCCGACTCTTATTTGAACTCCATCGGAAATATTGTGCAGTAGGTTCATTTCTATCTCTTTGCCACAAATATTAATTACACGTTTAAGTAAGAAGTTAAAATTCACATCACGCATAGGGGTGCCGTCATAAACGGTCTTTTTAAGTAAGCCATCCCAACGCGCATCGTATGTTCCGTCTTCATATCTTATTGCATAAAGTGGGGCGTATGCTATTCTGGTTACTGTAGATATACTGATTTCTTTCATAATCATTGTAAACCAGTTTGCACATTTTTTACAGAAATTCATTTCTGCTTCATCACCATATTTGGCATCTTTGGTAAGAATGATGTCTATTTTACCAGGTAGAAAGACAATATTATAATCGCCACCATCGTCACCCTTCTTGAATAATCTCCAAGACATTCCATATTGAGGGGCTGTTGGATTAACCCCAGGTACTATTATTTCTGGTGCACTGTAAACCTTGCTATCAGGTAAAAGCAGTTCCCCAAATTTTTTCGCATTTTCGGGTGTATATCCAATATACTGCGACACGAATATTGTTCCTCTCAATTGTGCGATAAATAAATTGTCTTTCATAAATTGTTTTATTACCTATTTCTATAATTTTCAGCCTAATATGACAGCCCTTTTTTGAGGAGCACAAAAGTATAATAATAATTCACATATTTTTTGTTTTTGATTCTTTTAACTTAATTTTAACAAAAACATATAGGTAGATTTCAAGAAGTGATATTCATAAAACTTAAGATGTGATTTGAGTCTTCAGGACATGGTTTACCTTCCCGCTTGTTCCGCAGCGGTTTCTATCCAATCAGAGATATTATTGTATCCGTCATCATTAACCCAACAATAGGTTTCGAATAATTCTGAGAAATAAAAACTCTTTCCATAGTCACTATCAAACCACCCATCTTCAAAATATATAGAATTTGATTTCTTATTGTTCGCTTCTGGTATATCTTTGAATGAATGCCATTTCCCTGCTTTCAGTTCATAAAAATATATTTTCTTCCCATCCTGTGAAACTTGTAATGCCAATCTGTCTAATGGATTCAAACCTTTATGAGTAATATGTCCTGTTTTATCCTTTATTCGGTTGATGAAAATCCCGATAATGCCATTGCCTTGTTCGAAACTCTTAATTATTTCATAGTTAATCCATCTTCTATTGGCAGTATTGTCACCTATAAGAACTGCTGTAACCGATGTGTTTTTTATTCCAGAATTATCAATTAGTTCTTTAATGACTTTTGGTGATTTTGTTTTTGCATCTTCCCATATGGACCCATCAATGAATGTGTCTTCCCCGTACTTTGTCACATAACTATTCCTCACAACATTTGCTCGAAAGTTTATTACATCATCATAGCAGAAACTGAAAAATGTATGTCTTTTCATAATTGTGGTGCTGGAATTATTTCATATAATACATCTAATGCTCGTTCACTTTGAAATTTACTTTTTGCCCATTGATTAAAAATAACAGCATTAATACGCTCCAAATGTGACAAATCCAAATTATACTTAAATTTTAACGAATCACTTATGTTTGCCTTCTCAATCCCGCTAAATGTTTTACGGTTATAGCGCTTAGGTGGATTTTTCTCTATCATTTGGCTTATCCCAATTTCAGAATAAATCCAAGGTGACAATGTGCAAGTTTCAATGTCATTCAAACGAATTGAATTAGGTGTATTTAAGAAGAACAGGCATTCTGTTTTGTCTATCATCTGCATCAATGCCATATTCAACATCATGTGCACATGACTAGTTGAGCAGTTTCTTTGTTTGTAATTGTATGTTTTATTACCTACATTGCGGCAATTATTGTCTATTTCTTCCAACAAATCATCTACATACCCCCAAATACAAGAATCAACAAACGGTTTTAATTTAAAATTATCCCACAACCAACCAGCCAAGGCAATAGCTAAATCTTCGTCTTTGTGTGAATGAGAAATAAAAATATCACAATTTACTTGCGGAAACCAATCGTTTTGAATGGCAGAGCCATCTAATATCCCATCGTTACCAATTATATATGATATAAGAGAATCAGTTACAGCATCTTCATATCCTCTCAAGACGTCTGATCCTAACGTATTATAATTTTTGTCACTAAACGATGGCGTTTCTTCTATGATAAATCCTCTGTACATTGTCCCTGTTTATTAACAACCACAAAAACACTGACATAACAAATCTTTTAAGTGATACAAAATCACTAAAAGCACAACTAATGTTGGTATTCCATAAAACACACTCAATGTCTTAGAAAACATAATTCTACAACAAGATTCTACAGCATTGTTGAATCTATGTGGATTTAAATCATATTGATATTCCACATTTCCTTTTTTTCGTTCTTCCAAAACCCACTCATACAATTTTCTATACATTTTTTCTGTACGCAAAAAGAAAGCATCCAAATACCAAAAACATAACAATGGAATAAAAATACAGCATAGCAGAAACAAAGGATTTGCTCGGTCCTCTGTCAATGCTAAAACCACAGCTACAAGAGATATAGTCCACCCCTTTAACATAAACGAATTGCTTGCCATCCGATTGATACAACCTTGTATCAAATCAATTTCCTTGTGTAAGTTTGTGTCATTGATCATAATTACAGATTTTTGGTTATTTTATAATCGTTCATATTTTTATTTATCTCTATTGCTTCATTTATATATCTGTTGAACGCATCTTTACTATAAAAATCGCACCATTTTACAGATTTTATGTATGAAGATTCCCCTCTATAATGTACACCACCGCATATTGAACAATTGTATGTATCTGGTTCTTTTTTGTTGAACATATTTTTTCTCAATATGTCAAATAAAATGTCCGTATGTAAAGTACGGCAACAAGTGTGATTTGTTATAAAATATTCATAACTACCATTTTCATCAGGTAATACAACGGCTAGCACAGCATTAGTTTTGCTTCTTCCAGAATCACGAGACTGTTCTCGTAGCGAATACGAAATTTCCCAAGGAATCCACTGGTCTTTTTCAGGAATATTTTCCTTCATTCCTTTAGAAATAAGAACAATCGTAACTGAACTATCGAAAATTTTATCGCCCAATTTCGAAGCAATCGTTGTATCTGCAAGAGAACTCATATCTTCTCCATCATCTTCGCCTTTATTTATATTATCCGTGGCGTCAATCAAATCTTGAAGTTTATCAACATAATCGCGCACAGTGGTTTTACCGTAAAGTGATAAAGGTTGAACCTTATCATCAGCATACTTGTATGAAACAAAAATTTTTCTTCCCATAATAAACATTTTTAAAAGTGAAATAACATATTAATTAGGTAAAAACATCTCAATCATAGAATCATTTTTCTCTAAGCAAATCCGTCCCGATTCTGTGAGCTCGACATATACACGTTCTGTGTCACCTAACAAATCAATATCAGCCGATATTTCCAATTTCGATTTTGTATAAAACTGGATTGTTTGTTTGCCATGTGGCACATTGTTAAATGTGTGTTGTTTAGTAATTTCAACATCAATTATGGTGGTGTTGTTAAAGCACACAGAATCAAGCGGTTCAAAATAGTTGTTGCTGACAACAACATCGTAGAAAGGGCATTCTTCATAATCAGAACCGCACGAAGCAAATATTACGCTAATTATCAGCAACTGACCTGAACCAATCAAGTTCTTTATAGTATTCATATACAGCGTCTTTCTTATTTGAATCATTCGGTATGTATATGCTTAAGCCGTGGGTTTTTGTCAAATCCAAGGACGAAAACATCTTTTCGGTTCTGAAATATCTTTTTACTGCCAGATAGTAACTACTTAATATTTCAGATTTTAATGTTGAATCGGAACAACAATTTTTCACAAAACCTACAAAATCGAAGTAAACGTTAGAGTATGTGCGGTCATATTGTGGAATTTCATTTAAAAGCGAGTCGTCTGAAAATGAAAGACTTATACTTTTGTAAAAGTGTGACATGGCAACAGCCAATTTTTCAAGACACCGTGTTTCAACCAACGTGATTGTGGCCGACTTGAAAGCGTTTTGCTTTGCCGCATAATAATGGTAGGAAGCTGTGCAGAGCCGCTCCGCATTATTCTGTTTTTCAACTAAAAAACGAGTTATTTCTTTATAAGGGAATCCTTTCGAAAGAATTTCTGACGGAGAAAGAATCAGAAAATCAGCGTTTTTTCGCAGTTGATACGCCGTTTCAACCCCACCCATGAAACAGGCATCCATAACAATGTAGTCGTAATGCCTGTTTCCCAAAACCTGTGACAGAGTAATTATGTCTAACTCATCGCCCGCCTCGTCCTCGCTTTGGTCGAAACCGAAACTACGTGACCGAGAGACTCGATTTTTAGGTGAAACCCAGCCTGTGCCGTGCGACCAAAACACAAGGTGTGTTATTCTTGTGCCCGAATTTTCACAATACATTTCGGCATCTCTCAAAGCATTCTGGAAACATTCCGCTGAGCAGGAATTGGTTTCTGGATAAACACGTATTATTTTTGAAGTAATGCTTTCCGCCGTGTCGTGCCTGATTTCGTATAGGCACGGATGGGAAGGATTGCCGTTTTTCGCACGGTCTAAATAGACTATCAGTTTACCATTTATGCCTTCAAGTATTCCCTCTTGCATCTCAATGACGTTTGCAACTCCGTAGTAATCCAAATCGTTGTCGGCAACCATATAGACAAATGCTGATGTTGAAATGTCATCGTCTATTGCTCCTCCCATTTTATCACAAGAGAAAAGAGATACTGCCGCCGCAAGCAGCGGTAGTATCAGTTTTAAACTGATTTTCATTGATTTAATTCAATTAATATCATTTCACTCTTGCACCCCACTCATAAGTCAATCGACAAATCATAAATGATTGTATGGCACGTTTTTCTTCCATTTTTAAAGCCTCGTTTTTGTAGGTGTATGTTTGAAGATTGTACCCCATTGAAATGCTTAAACGATTTACACGGCATCCAGCCGAAGCAGCGAAATGCAGACCTTTAAAATCACCCACTGTTCCACCTAACTGAATATCTAAAACTGGGGAAACAGGGCGGTTTAAAACATCGTATCGCACATCAGAAAAAAACGGAATGGAGTAATAATTGGTTTTTCCCAAACTTTTCTTCAGCGTCTCTTCGTCCAATTGAAGTGTGTCCGTCGCATCACTGAATAAATGTGCACCAACACCTAAACCCACAAATAAATGTTCGAACACCTGATAGCCTTGTGTTGTGCTGATAGTCAGGCTGTAAAAATCTTGAAGTACCTTATTTGTGCCACCAATACCAAAACCTGCATCAACAAAACCACGATACCCTGTTTGTAAAGGTGATTGGTTTGAATGCTCTGCTTGCGCCTTTGCCACACAACATAGCATAACAGCGAATAAAAATACTACTATTTTTCTCATAATCTGTAATCTGTGTATGTTGTTTTTAATTTATTAAGCTCTTAAATGCCGCCCGAATAATGTTTTTTGGGCGGCATAAAGAAAACTAATCCCAAACCATTAACCAAGGATTCCACCAATCAACTTGCGAATAGTCATCCCCCTTGGTTGTTGGGTCTATATAATCACCGTGAGTTTGATTGTCTCTAAAAACAAAATAGTAGTTCCTCCATGCATAATTTCCGCTTTGATAAGTACCAAAAGCAAGCATCCAATGCAGGCTGTTGCCAGATTTGCATAGACGAATTGCAGGAGAATCGTAATGATGAATTTGGTCGTAAGCAGAAAAATCGTTGAATACCAGTTTGGGGTCAATTGTAATTGTTCCATTAGTTATTTTTTTCATTGACCATGACATTTCTGCTGGTGTCATTGCCCGTTGGTTCATCAATCTCATGCCAACATTAGCAAGTCCAAATTCACCAACAGTTGACGCACAATCATAAAAATATTTGTATTTGTCCACCCCGTATTTTATGTAGTATATGAACCCACAAACCCAAGGTCCACAGGCCAAAGAACTTGTGTTTTTTACTATATAATTCCTATTATTATATCTTTGGATATAGGTTATGTCTCTGTCCACTTTGCTAAAAATTCTACGAATTATTTTCAAGCCTTTTCCTGATTCGTCAATAAGTTCCTCGTCAGACAGGCTGTCAACTTCCTCAATAAGGCCTTCCATATCAGCCCAAAACGCTTCGGTGTTTTCAATGTTGTCGGCAAGGGAGTTTTTCAATGAATCAACTAAAGCATCCACGGAAATATTTTTAATTGCTTCTAGTTCATCGATTAATGAATCGTTTAACATCTCTTCGGGTATAGCGGAATAATCGTTAAGCACAAGTGCTGGCAATAATTCCTGCTTCAAAATCTCAATTATCTCCTCATCAGTAATTTCTGTCGTATATTCTGCAGGTTCGCCTGTTTCGGGGTCAACGGCCGAAATAGGAGCGTCGCCCGATTTTCCTCTTACTCCAACATATTCAGTACCAGCCCAATCCATAAAAAGCGAAGAACCGTTTGACTTTGCCAACTGCCCTGTATAGTTTTTAACTCCGTTAGTGACAGATTTAATCATTGTGCTCGATTTGCGGCGGGCATAGGATGTGATAGTACCAATGGTTCGGTTTTCAGCATCAACTACAATGAAATCGTAGAATTTTGGTTTGTTGTCGAATCCATAGATAACCACTGGAGCCTCATTAAGTTTGCACCCCTTCCAACCAAGTTCTTCATCCATTCCTGTACCTGTAAATTCGGCAATGGTAAGTTTTCGAGCGAGATTGTAGTCCAATACTTCTGCATCGGCAGAAAAACTTTCGAGTACACTCTTACTCTCGTAAGGAATTGTTTCACAATAATCGATTTCAGTTTTTGTTATAACCGACTCACTAACAGAAGGAGTTATGACATCCTCCTGACATGCTGTAAACATGGCAATTAATGATGTTGCCACAATTAAAGAATGTTTTTTCATTTTTTTATAGATTTTAATTAATAAATAATATTGATTAATAGTCTTTTAAAGACTATTTTACCATCATGCTTCTACTATAAAACACAGTATTTCCACTGCTTACAATCACAGTATAGTTGCCCTTGCCATAGTTCCGCAACATATAGCAAAGCGTTGCGCCTCCTGGAGCATTAGTGCTCACCACTTTTGTACCATTGCGGTAGATTTCAACTTTGCCGCCTTGCCAGTTGTCAGGGAATGTCGCATTTAGTACTGTTGAAACCGAATTGTAGGATACTTTTGGCGTTGTATTTACTTTATGGCATTTATGAGGTCTATGGAAATCATCATCATAATTACCACCATTACTTGTTTTAGAATCGACACTTTTTGTTTGTGCAGATGCTTCAGCAATCACACTCGAAACTGCAAATAATGCAGCCATCAGAAATACTTTTTTCATATCAATAAATTTTGTTGAGTCAAAAATATGGTGAGTACTATCGGTCGCGCAAGAGGTTGTTCCCGTTGGGAACACATTATATGTTTGATATTCAACATTGTTCCCGTTGGGAACAACTTTTAGATAGACAAAAAGCAACTCATCCTACTTATTGCAGCAATATTTAATGGGGGGGGTAAACTGTTGTTACACAAGCATTTATATAAACACGGGCAATTCACCGCATTTCTTGGGGGGGTGCATAAAAAAACAATGTTTTACGTGCTTTATTAGGCCATGGAATTGGTATTTATAACACTAAAAAACTACTTTTGCGCAAAAAGTAGCATCGAAATGAGAAAAACAGGTTTGTTAATCCTTTTGATTTCAGTGGTTGTTACCATTGCTTGCTCTAAAAAAAGCGAAACATCCCGGCAACTCCAACGAGTTGATTCTGTCTTATTAGCCAATTTCCCCGATTCAGCAAAAACCATGTTAAAAGGGATAACGCCAGAAACAGCCGCAGACAGTGCATATTACAACATTCTGCAAACCCAAACTAATTATTTGCTTTACTCAACAAACTATGATTTTAGTGATATTGACTTTAGCATAAACTATTACCAGAAGCATTACAATTCGCAGAAACTATCGAATGCATATTATTATAAAGCAATGATTTATGTTGACAATAATTCATTGGCTCAAGAAACGGTCATGCTGTTGAAAGAAGCAGAAAAACTTTCGGAAGAAACTGCAGACAACAACCTTAAAAACAAAATATGCTCGGCACTTGCATATTTAAATGGTGTTTTAGGAAATTATGACGAATCGCTTAAGTATGCTAAAAAAGAGTATTTCTATGCTAAAAAACTTAACAAAAATAGAGATGTTGCTTATGGATTGTTAAGGCTTTCAACTTGTTATAAAAAAACAGATAAGAAGGATAGTTCTGAATTTTGCATTAATGAGTGCAACAAACTTGTCCAATACATCAACGATGACGATAAGGCTTTTGTTTATAATCTGTTAGGCGAAAGTTTTATGAGTACAAATATTGATTCCGCTCAAAAATATTTTGTTAATGCGCTAACGCACAAAAAGATTTCAACGGCATATCAAAATCTGATGGAAATTTATTTTGCCAAAGGCGACAGCGCGGCAGCCAAACTCTATTGCGATTCGGCACTATCATTAGCCTGGAACAAGCAGAAAATCGGGATATATTCACAACTTGCACAGAAATACTATGATTGCAACGACATAAAGGATTTGAAAAACGTTACAGACAAAATAATTAGCACACATGAAAAGATTTTGGTTGAAGACCAGAACAAGTTCTTTTTGGAAATGCAGCGAAAGTTTGATTTCGAGAAACAGCAAATTGTATATACCAGAAATGTAAGTATTTGCATTTCAGCCATTGCAGTTTTGTGTGCTTTCTGTGTGATTTTGAATCTGCGGCGCAAACACGAGAAGCAGATAACCATTCAAAAAGAACTGGAATGGGAAAACCGTAACTTGCAATTGTTTAACGATTTGTGCGAAGCCAAACGCACAATCACCGACCACGAGCTACACATAAAGAATTTGGAATCGGAGCATTCAAAACTTAATGAATTGTCTGATAATCAAGAATACACCAACACAAAGAAACATATTGCTGATGTGTTGGAAATCGGGCAGAGCATTTATCACAAAATCGAGAACGACGAATGTATTGTTGGCGATAAGGATTTTTGGGTTCATTGCATATTCTACTGCATGTATAGTGACGCTAATAAGGTGAAGGAGGTTTTCAGCCACTATAGGAACCTTTCCATCGACGAGAAAATCTTTGTTATGGTTGATGAGTCGTTCACCAAAAAAGACGATGACGTTGCTAATATTCTAAATATCTCACCAGTAACTGTCCGCACCCGCCGCACAAAACTGAAGACTAAATTGGCGTAAGCACGCGCCGCTCCAAAATCAAAAAGAAAAAGGCGGATATAGGGGAATAGAGACAAATAGCAAATTCGCTGCCTCTACTTGCCGCTGCCTTCCAGCACAGTTTTAATTGTGTAAATCAGGATTTTAATGTCGAGATAGAGCGACATGTTCTCAAGATAGATGATGTCGTACTTCAGGCGGTCCACCATCTCATCAACATTCTCGGCATAACCGTATTTTACTTGTCCCCAAGAAGTTATGCCAGGGCGTACTTTGAAAACTGTGTAGTAGTGAGGTGCTTTCTGAACAATCTGCTCAATGTAGTAGGCGCGTTCGGGGCGCGGGCCAACAAGCGACATGTCGCCCTTCAGCACATTGATGAACTGCGGCAGTTCGTCGAGGCGGACTTTGCGCATAAATCGTCCGAGCCTTGTGATGCGCGGGTCGTTGTCGCTCGACAGCGCGGGACCGTATTTTTCGGCATCAATCATCATTGTGCGGAACTTGATGATTCTGAAAGGTTTGCCGTATCGGCCAATGCGCTCCTGAAGGTAGAAAACTGGACCTTTCGATGACAGTTTCACGCATATAGCCAAAATCAAATAAACAGGGATTAGCACGCAAATGGCTATCAGTGAAACGGTTATGTCAATCAGACGCTTGATGTTGGCTTGCCATGCGGGCATGGTGTCGTGCGACATCTCAATGAGCGGCACTCCAAAAATCGATGCCATCTTCACGTTTCCCGAGATAATATCAAGAATGTCGGGAACGGCGCGTATGCCCACCGCTACAGACTTCACCTTAATTATGATGGCCTTAATGTATTGTTTCTCATTAGGTTCGACGGCAATAATCACATCCTCAATTTTTTTGTCGTTCACAACATCAATTATTGTGTCGATAGTGCCAATGCAAGGCAGGTACGGCTTTAACGGCGAATTGTCGGTTTCGCTTACAGTGATGTATCCGACAAAATGCTCGCCTGCCGATTTGGGTTTGCTTGTGACATCGTTGTAGAGTTTCAGCGCCTGCTCACCACTGCCGATGATAACTGTCGAAAAACCAATTTCGCGGTTTTGAATCTGGCGTGCAGTTGAATTGGTAATTATTAGTCGGAAGGTGTAAGTCAGGCTGAAATGGCAGCCGAGCAGATAAAGAAACGAGCCGTAGTAATTGCGGTAGGTGATGATGTCGTCGTCGAGAATAAGAGCGAAAAAAATCACCACACCACCTAAAATGCTAATAAACGCGGTGCTGCCCAACTCTTTCAGACGCGATTTGCGGTAGATGTTGTCGTACTCGCCGGCAATGTAGTAGAGCAGAATCCAGAAAACAGGAATGATGATGATGCCGAGAATCATTGAAGGCTCGGCGGCTCTGATTATTTCAAAGTTGGTGATGTCGCTGATGACTATTTTTTTGCGGTAGATGAAAAACAGAATCCACGCCGACAAAGCCGCTAAATAATCGCAAGTCAGATATTTAAATGTTTGTAAACGAGGTTTTTTCTCCTTCATCTCAACGTGTTATTAGTTGCCGCAATGCTAATCATAAATATGAAACGCAGAAGCAGTTGCTATATTGTCGGCACGATTTATTTCACGCCAATTCTGTAGTCAGTTTTTTGATGCAAAATTATAAATGTCTGTCTGACTTTTATACTGGGGATAGGCGATTTTTGATTATTCGCTGTCAGAAAACATTGAAATTGATTCGCATCTTCTCGCGGATGCGTTCGCAGGCCAGTTGTGCGCGAATCTCATTTTCAAGATTGTTGTATAATTCCGAACAGTTTATCATGCTCGATAGGAAAGTGGCGAGTTGGATTTCTGCGGCCGTTCTGCCATCTGACTCAATTCCTTTGACAATAGGCTTGTCGGGGTTTTCGCTACTGATAACCATCAGGTTGCGGGCAATCATGTCGGCATGGACAATGCTGTTGTAGTTGAGCACTCGAATGGTGTGTTCGGAATTGAGCCCGTAGCGGTCGATGCTGATATTGCCAACGGTTCCGTTGTCGAAATCGAGCCTGACGCGAATGGAGTCGGGCACGCTGCTGAAACTAGAGTAGACGTTGACAGCCACTCGGTGGACACTTGCCCGAGCCAGCATCAGCATCAAACTCAATTCGGTCCGCGCCAGCGATACAAGGTTGTTGTTGCTGCTGCGGGTTATGTGGCACTGAATGTCAAGCGGATGGTCGCATTGCTGCCGGAACATTGCAAAAAAATCGTCGCCTATGTATTTGTGCCCTATGCAAACCACCGTTTGAGCCTCGTCGCGGAGCATGAGCAGGCTGTTCAACTCTTTGGTCTGATAACTTTGTACGCCTGCAACAAAAACATCGAGCGAATGGCGGATAGCCTCGCATACAAGCGGATAGTAGAGATTGTCGTCGATGCTGAAAATGACAGCGCGGCAATCGCCGCAAAGGTCGCCAAACGATTGAAACACATTGAATTCGTTTGTGTGAGTGTTCTCGATGAGCAGGCTGGGATCGTAAATGCCTTTGAAATTGAATGATGACGAACGCTTTATAGCATCGATGTACGGTGTTGCATTTTTCAATCCTACAATTCCAATGTCAAGCATAATCCGATAACGTTTTATGCAAATCTAAGCCTAAAAGCACGGCCTGCAGGTAGCCTGTAACGTTTATTATCAACCTGATAGTGTTAATATCAATGGCCTGATTCCGGCTTGTTTTTCCACCATTTTGGAGGCGGAACAGGGTCGTAACCGCTGCCGCCCCACGGATTGCATCTTACTATGCGTCTGATGGTTAGCCATAATCCGACGATAGGGCCGTGTACTTTCAGCGCCTCTATGGCATAGGCCGAACAGGTTGGAGTGAAGCGGCAACTGTTGGGCAGTAATGGCGATATCAACCACTGATATAGGCGGATTGGCAGGATTAGCAATATGGAGAAAAATTTTCGAATCATTACGGTGTGCAAGATAGCAGACTTTTATTCAATAAATCTGCAAACAATCTTATCTTTGCCCGATAACACTAAAGAAATATGGCAAAATTCTTGGCGATTATAAATATCTTGTTGTTTGCCACAACATTACAGGCGCAGATTGTCAGCAGTTCCTGGCGCGACCACATGAGTTACAACTATGGCAAGGCGGTGGCAGTGAGCAGCACTGATGTGTATTGTGCCACCGAGTTTAATTTGTTTTGTTACAATAAGGAAGACAACCGGCTGACGCATCTCACACCGATTGAGGGACTGTCGGATATGGGGATTGGCGCCATTGCCTTCGATGAGGTAACGCAGCAACTCATTGTCGGCTACAACAGTGGAAACATTGATATTGTGAGTCGCAATGGCAGGATTAGCAATATGCCAAGTTTGAAAAACAGCGACTTTACAAATAACAAGACGATAAACCACATCAACATCCACAACGGAATAGCCTATCTGTCGTGCAATTTCGGCATCACTGCCATAAATATTGGCCGTAGGGAGTTTTCCGATACCTACATTCTTGGTGAAAATGGCAAGCATATAAACATAAACGGTTCGGTTGTTTATGAAGGTTATTTGTATGCTTTTACTGATAAGGGGTTGTTGCGGGGCCGACTGGATAATCCTTTTCTCACAGATTTGAAGAATTGGGAGCAGGTGATTGAGTTGGGTAAAGGATTGAAATTCAACACAGGTTGCGTGTTCGACAATAAACTGTATGTGAATGCGCAGATTGCAGGCGAAACTCTTGGCCGCGTATCGGTTTTCGATGGCGAAAAATGGACGACTATTTGGGATAATCTGCCACGGGTTAAAAGTCTGACAAGCCGCGACAATCGGCTTGTATTGTGCAATGGATTAGGCGTTTACGCATTCGATGCTAGTCTGAAGCAACAATTGTTTTGGGATTCGGAATTGATAAACATTGGCATTGCCGACGGAGATTTCATTTGGTACACTCATCAGGATTACGGACTCGGCCGCACTGACGGCAGCGATTACAAAGTGTTCGCTCCCAATGGCCCGGCAACGAACAGATTCTACAATGTATGCTACAATGCGGGCGATTTATTGGTGGCGCCCGGTGGAATGGAGCGGACAGGGCAGAATCATTACAATAAAGCCGATATTTATACTTTCGACGGCAACCAGTGGACGAATATAGACCACCAACAATATCCAGTGTTTGAAGAGTGTCGCGACATTATCAATTTTACCACTCACGGCAACCGAAATCATTTTATAGCCAATTGTTGGCGCTATGGCGTTTTGGAGTACGACAACGGCACGTTCACTCATCACAACGCCGAATCAACGGGCGGACTGTTGAACGACTACGTGAGTTATTGCGCATACGACCGAAACGGTAATCTGTGGTTTGCGGGTTCGATAGCCGACAAGCCAATAACCGTCCGCACGCCGAGCGGAGAATGGTACAACTACGCTTATTCAAGCCACATGACTGGCCTGCACACGGGCAAGTTGATTTGCACCCGCAACAACGATTTGTGGCTCGTGTCGCATCGCGGAATCGGTGTTTTGGTGTGGAATGCCAACGGTACGCCCGAAACAAATGCCGACGACACATACAACTTCTTTTACCCGTCCGACGAAACTGGCAAAAAACTGAATTGCAACATCAACGACATTGTTGAGGACAAGAACGGAATCCTGTGGCTGGCAACCGACGAGGGCGTTTACATCTTCGACCATCCCGAGCAGGTGCTTCGCGACGGTAACATCCATCCACATTATCCGCAAATGGTAGTGGAAGGGTTCTATCAGTCGTTGCTTATCACGGAGGTTGTCAACACGATAGCCATCGATGGCGGCAACCGCAAGTGGTTCGGTACCGAGAGTGGCGGCATTTTCGTCATCTCGCCCGACGGAACCGAGCAAATCGCATCCTACAATACCGACAACTCACCGATTTTCTCAAACAATGTGAAATCGCTCGCCATTGACGATGACAAAGGCATTCTCTACATCATAACCGACAAGGGGCTGCAATCAGCCATCATCTCAACAACAAAAGCCAACAGCGAAACGGCGGAGATTACTGCCTATCCGAACCCCGTTCCGCCCGACTACTACGGCGATGTGGCCATTCGCGGGCTGCTAGACAATTCAGTGGTCAGAATCACCGACTTGCGCGGAAATCTGGTTCACGAGACGATGAGCAACGGCGGCGGCGCGCTCTGGAATCTTTGCAACCGCAACGGACGCCGTGTCGAGACGGGCATCTACCTGATTCAGTGCACCACAACCGACGGCGTGACGCGCAATGTCGGCAAAATCCACGTCGTCAAATAGCCGCGTCCGATGCTCTGTACCGACCGCATAATCGTCTTGAGCCACACGCGTTTCAGCGATTCGTCGATAATCGTTCGCGCGCTTTCGCGACAGCACGGCCGCGTGTCGCTGATGGTGTACGGTTTTGGCGGCAAAAGCAGGTCGAAGTTGGGCGCTTTCCACCCGATGGCGCTGCTCGATGTGGTCTATTCCTACAAGCCCGACCGCGACATTCAGAAACTGACCGAATACCGCCCCGCACCGAATCTGGTGAGTTGCACCGCCGACCTTCGCAAGAGCACCCTGCTGATGTTTATGGCCGAAGTGGTGGGCAAGAGCATCCGCGAGGAAGCTGAAGATGATGCGCAGTTTGAGTTCATCGACGCGTCGGTGCAGATTCTTGAGCAGATGCAGGCTGGGCTGCAGTTCTTCCATCTGGCTTTTATGGTGAAGTTGAGCCGCATCATCGGCTTTTTCCCGAACATCGACGCCAGTCATCCGTTTTTCGACCTTGAACAGGGACACAGCATCGCCGTCAGGCCTGTTCACCGCCATTTTGTCGCCGCCGATGTGTTCCGCCGCATAGTTTTTTTTGCCGATTGTCCCTATGAGAATCTGCGCGATGTGCAGATGCCGAAAGCCGACCGCGATTTACTGCTCGAAACGGTGCTGCAGTGGTACGGATTCCGCATCCCCACAATGAAGGAAGTGAACTCGTACGAGATTCTGCACGAAGTGTTTGCGGATAATTAGGATTTAGAATGTGGAATTTAGGAATTTGAGTGCCAGGGTTTTGTCACCTTACACTTTGTCGTGTCTGAAAACCCAAATCAATTCATCAATTCAACAGTTCACCATTAAATATAAATCTCGAGCAGGCGCGATTCGCCGTTGAGCGGTGTGAGTTCAATCTCTTTCATTTCGGCTGGGATGAGTACGGTTTCGCCCTTTGCAATCTCAATTGGCTGCTCAAGACTTGGCGCGCCGATGAGCGTTTTGCCTTCAACGGCCATATACACCACAAACGAGTCCAGGCGGCCGTAATCAATGTCGATATGCTTTGCGAAATTGAGAATGTTGACCGTGAAATACTGGCATTTGGCAAGGTTGGTGCTGTTGTCCTGCGGCATTGTGTACGGCGTGCGGTAATCCTTGCTGAAGGTGTAGTCGATGGCATCCACAGCCCAGTCGGTGTGCATCTCGCGTGGTTTGCCGTTGGCGTCAACGCGGTCCCAGTCGTAGATGCGGTAAGTGATGTCGGATGCCTGCTGCACTTCGGCCAACAGAATGTTCGGGCCGATTGAGTGGATTCGGCCAGCAGGAATGAAGAACACATCGCCTGGTTTTGCATTTTCCCAATTCAGCACATCGCGCAGCGTGCCGTTTTTGAAATGCTCAAGATACTGCTGCTTGTCCATCGGGCGGTTGAAACCCGCAATCAGTTTTGCATCAGGTTCTGATTCAACAATATACCACATTTCTGTCTTGCCCGAAGCGTTGTGTCGGCTCTGCGCCAAATCATCGTTGGGGTGAACCTGGATTGAAAGGTTGTCGCTGGCTTCGATGAACTTGAAAAGCAACGGAAATTCAGTCCCAAACTTCGAGAAAACGGCATCGCCCACAAGGTCGCCCATATAGATTTCGATGAGTTCGTCGATGGTGTTGCCCGCCAGAAAACCGTTGGCCACAACCGAAAGGTCGCCTTCGAGCCCCGACAGTTCCCAACTCTCGCCGATTTTCTGCATCGAGCCCTGCGGTTTGTTCAGCACTGTCGATAGTTTGTTGCCGCCCCAAATCTTCTCTTTCAGTATCGGTTCAAATTTCAGCGGATATAGTGTGTTCATCTTGTCAGTCATTTTTACAAGTCTGCAAAGGTACCCAATTTTTGGATAAGTTTATCACTAAAGTTGAGAAGGTGGATTTTGGACAAAAGACCACGGACAACAGACAACAGAAAAAGGTTGTAAATGATATGTATGAAAGATATTTTGCATCTTTTTGTAATCATTTCCATTTCTTTTTTCCGATTCCGAAAACCGCGGCCGCAGCCACTACAATTGTATATAGGACCACAACGAACTCAAAAAAAGGCATCCACCACAGCAAGCGGCGGTTGTCAAATTGCTTGCAAACGGCCGTAAGCAGCAGTGTGTCAGCGAATAGTTTGGTGAGATACAAGGCGAGTGCGGGCTTCCACAGCAGTGGCAGTGTGGCAATTCCAACGCAAAGCAGAACCGACTCTGCAGCCACCACCGCGGCTACCACAAGGCTGTCGGTATCGGTGTAGCCAGTGGCCTTGCCGCCCCAGCGTGCGCGCTGTCGCAGAAAGGCGCCCACCGAAGGGGCGGGGCGGGTTGTGGCAATGGTTTCGGGTTGCGCGGTGAAACTGATTTTGGCGCCAGCGGCCTTCATCTTGTGAAGCAGAAAAACATCGTCACCCGAAGCAATTTTCGAATTCAGCGGGTCGGTTAATTTGTTGTATTCCAGGCGGTCGAACATCAGATTGGCACCGTTGCACATTATTGGCCGTCCACAGCCTGCCGCACCGATTCCGCTACCCACAAGGCTTGCAAAATCAGCGAATTGGAACTTCTGAAACCAATTGCCCACAGGCGAAAGCACTACGGGTGCGGCCAGCAGAGCGCATTTCTCGTGGCTGAAAGTGGCTGCCATCGCATCGAGCCAGCCCTGCGGATAGGTGCAGTCGGCATCGGCGGTGATTATGGCGTTGAACCAAGCCGCGGCAAAGGCTTCCGACAGTGCGTTTTTCTTGCCGCAGCCGTTGGCTTCAATCAAGCGCAAACGCGGGTTGGCGGCAAGCATTGCGCTTACCACACTGTGCGAGCCGTCGGTGCTGTGGTCGTCGATGGCAATCACTTCAAAATCGGCGTTGGTCTGCTGATTTAAAAGCGACTCAAGCGTGCTCTGAATGGTGCTTTCTTCGTTGTGGAACGGCACCACAACACTCGCCGCTAGATTTGCGCCATTGTGTTGTGGTTGCTGCGCTATCTTTTTGAATCCAAAACGGATGCGGATAATCAGCATCGCGTAAGCGACCGAAACTGCAAGAAAAACCATTGTGATAATTGTGGGCATTTGGCTAATACACACTATTTTATGAGTGTTGTGTAGATTCGGTAGCGTTCCATAATTTCGCGCACAAAATTGTAGGTTTCGTCGCCGCGACAGTAGCCGGATTTCACAAGTTCGGGGTCGTAGTATGTGGGTTCCGACTTGTGCAACAGATAGAAATCAACGCCATCATCCCATACATCGGGATTGCCGCCGTTGGCCTTTGCCACGCGTCGTGCATCGAGAATGTGCCCCAAACCAATATTGTATGCTGCCAGAACGAACTTTGTGCGCTCGTTCTTATCAGTAACAGAATCAGCAAGTTGCTTGTCAATCCACTTTAGATATTTCACACCCGCCTTGATGTTGGCTTCAGGTGACGAAGTGGAATCGACACCATAGCGGGCCGCCGTTTCGGGCATCAGTTGCATCAGCCCGTAGGCGCCGCACCACGACCGCGCATCGGTCTTGAACCGCGATTCCTGATAGATGACCGCGGCCAGCAGCCGCCAGTCCCAGTCGATGATTTTGCTGTATTTTTTGATGGCGTTGTCGAACGACGATATGCTGCCGCCCTTGAACGACAGGTAGGGGCTCTGCGCGCGCGTGAGCGTTTTCGGGTCTTTGAAATATTTTTTGTAGAGCACCATATGGAATGCCGAGCCTTTTGTGTCTGAAATCCAATCGTTTATAGCGTCCAAAAGTTTCGGATTGTCTTTGCTGACAGCCCACGCCATATTCTGCGGAAACGACACCGCAACACTGATGTCGAGCGTCGGATAGTAGGTTTGGTTAATCATTGCTACGGGCTCGTCGGTTACGCAGTAATCGATTTCGCCGTGCGCCACCTGTTCAATAAGTTGTTCTGAATCAATATTTTCGACTTCAACAATGTCGATGGAGTCACCGATTTCTGACTCAATGTTGCGCAGCCTTTCGGCGAAGGCCGAGTTTTTGACCACGTGGATGGTCTTGCCCGCCATATCAAGCGGCGATTTTATCTGCATTGAGCCGTCGTAGTCGGGATTGTTGCGCCGCCGCTGCCGTTCCGACAGTTGCACCAGCACCTGCCGTGTTTCCATTATGGGGCTTGTGAAGTTCATTATTTTCTGCCGTTCGGCGGTGATTGTCAGGTTGATAGCCAGTAAATCGACATCGTGGTTGACCAACTCGTCGAAATCATTTTCAAGATTGTTCGACACGCGCAGTTCCAGTTTGAGCCCCAATCGCTGCGCCAGGTCCTGCAAGAGTTCGTACTGATAGCCCATCGGCGTGCCGCGATAGGTAAAATAACTTATTGAGTTGTAGTCGGTTAATGCCAAA